>ENA-OUOG01000288-OUOG01000288.1-marine-metagenome-genome-assembly--contig:-NODE-288-length-67036-cov-7.392091_pt1 | contig 67036 bp, 65 predicted proteins | sample MGYA00248635_ERZ508505 | MGnify/ENA primary metagenome ERZ508505 (study PRJEB26176, sample SAMN06267871) | marine metagenome | isolation source: Saanich Inlet, British Columbia, Canada | place: Pacific... | reverse complement strand
AGTTTTTGGCCATTGCCTTTGTAGGCCTACACATTCCTCTCATTGGTTTAATTCTATATCTAATCTTCAATACAAGTCTGAACCCGAAGCTCTGATGTAGCACACGCCATGACGTAAAGGCACACCAACCGAGTACCAAACGCTAGACACGAAACCATCACTCCACACAATAGAACATAGAGTGGTTTTGCAGTTTGAGCTTTCGCACGGACAAATTTAAAAAACAAGAAAAAATACCTTATAGTGGTTAATACTATAAGGTTTTTATTAAATTCGTGATAGGCTAAGTAGATAAAAGAAAGCTTACCTGCACATTTTAAATTCCTTACGCTAGTAACTACAATGAAAAAAATCGCTTTAATAATAAGCTTGTTCTCCTTCACTTATGGATTTTCTCAAAGCTTACCTATCAATTTTGAATCCGACCTCACCACCTCAGACTTTGTCAGTTTTGATGGAGGTACTGCAGCCGTGGTCGCGAACCCACTATCTGCAGGAATCAACACGAGTGACTCCGTAGGTCGTATCATAAGAGATGGCGGACAGCCGTATGGAGGAGGAAAAGTCCTATTGGAAGATAATCTGGACTTTTCGGTATTGACCAAAATATCCATGAAAGTATATAGCACTGCTCCGGTAGGAACTATTGTAAAGTTCAAACTAGAAGGAACTGGTACCGCCGTGGACGTAAACGCACTCACCACAGTATCTGGAGAATGGGAAACCCTGGAATGGATATTTGTAGGTGTACCCAACGACCTGAATGAGATTGTATTTATGTTTGATTTTGGCAACATCGGTGACGGTTCAGCCACCTCTACCTTTTATTTTGATGATATAGCACAAGTAGCAGGACCACCAGCCCCTGTGCCTGCATCATTGCCAGTTGATTTTGAATCAGGCATAGTTAGTAGTGATTTTCTGAGTTTTGCAGGATCAGAAGCTACTGTCATTGCAAACCCTAAAATGCAAGGAACAAATACCAGTGCCACAGTTTGCCAGATTATTAGAAATGGCGGAGAGTTTTGGGCTGGAAGCAAGCTGTTTCTTTCTGATACTTTAGATTTTTCTACCCAATCAGTGATCTCCATGAAGGTATATACCACGGCTCCAGTAGGCACACGAATCAAATTAGAATTGGAAAGTTCGACCAGCAGAACAAACAAAGACTACTTAACCACCGTATCTGGAGAATGGGAAACGGTAAGTTGGAATTTTTATGGCCAACCTAAGGACTATCATCGACTGAGCTTTATGTTCGATTTTGGCACTATTGGAGATAGTTCTGCGACGTCTACTTTCCTATTTGACGATATTCAGCAAGTAGTAGGCCCAGCAATACCAGACCCTTTGCCTACAAGTCTTCCTATAGATTTTGAGGAAAGTGTAGTAACCACAGACTTTACCAATTTTAACGGTGCGATAACCTCAATCATACCGAATCCACAAATAGATTCAGATAATCCTAGTGCTACAGTTGCTCAGTTTATTAGAAGCGGTGGAGCTCCATGGGCACAGAGTAAACTTGTGCTAGACGAATTCATGAATTACGAAACGATGAGCTCTATCTCTATGAAAGTATATACCGATGCGCCTGTTGGCACTTTATTAAAATTTAAAATAGAAAGTACCGAGGCCGGTTTCGCTAACGAACGAAATGTCAATACTACCGTTGCGGGAGGATGGGCCACATACACTTGGGATTTTGCAGGAGACCCTCCCGTATACAATGTCCTCACCTTCATGCTCGGCTATGCTACGCCAAATGATGCTTCCGCGAATGCAACATTCTTGTTCGATGATATCAAGCAGGTTAAGAGTACCTTGAGCACTGGGAACAACACGCTATCCACTGTTGATAGGGTATACAGCTATCCGAATCCAGCAAAAAATCTATTAACGATTGCATCCGAGACTAAAATCCTTGAAAAAATAGCGCTATTCGACAATCTTGGAAATCAGCTTACCGAAGTTTATCCAGACAGTCAGAAAGCTACCCTAGATATCGCAAACTATGCTAGTGGCATTTATTTCGCAACGTTTACGACGCTTTCTGGGTCAACGGGCAATCTAAAGATCATCATCCAATAGAATGCTGAACAGCACATTGCGATACTTACTGTAGCTGGTGCTGTAACACATCCAATGAGGCGAGTTTACGAAACATTCTCTGCTCCTATTCGTTATTTTTACCATGCACATTACCCAAAAGGACGTACAAGCCATGGATCGCATCGAGCGACTAAACCTGATCAACTCACTCTCTGGCATCAAACCCGTAAATCTAATCGGTAGTATAGACGCGGATGGGAACGAGAATCTAGCCATATTTAGCTCCGTGGTGCATCTAGGAAGCAGCCCGGCCCTTTTCGGATTTATCCTAAGGCCTAGAGGTGAGGTACGCAGACACACCCACGAAAACATACTAGCTACGGGGGAGTACACTATCAACTTTGTGCATACTGACTTTATACAAGAAGCTCACTTCACGAGTATAAAAGTGGAAGAACATGTGAGTGAATTTGATATCAGCGGTCTTACTCCGGAGCATATTGCAGATTTTCGAGCACCGTTTGTACAGGAGAGCACTATCAAACTTGGGATGCGTTTCTTGCAAGAAGTACCTATAGCGGCAAATGGCACAAGTCTAATCATAGGAAAAGTAGAGCACATTCTACTCCCAGATGGGGCCATGGATGATGGAGGGCATTTTGATCTAGGAGCTCATAATGTAGCGGGTCTCAGCGGACTGAATACGTACTATTCACTGAAAAAGGAAGCGAGGTTTCCGTATGTGCGGGATGAGTTTACTATGGTAGACTTGGACTAAGTGACTATAAGCAATTTGTTTTATTTAATCATCTAAAAACGCTGACCCTCGGGTATACTTTAGATAATCACACAGATATCAAAAGTACGAGCACTTTATGCTAAAAATAGTACTTTAGATCAAACTGAGACTTGCACAGACATAAGCATTATCCAAGACTAGAGAAACGTAACTTAGTCACTCATGAAATTCTCAACTTTTAGGGCATTGACTTCATGCGACTATCGTGTTAACTAACAAAGAGCATTTGATAATATTGCTTAACACTTCAAGTCTTGAAGAAATTACAAACAGTAATTTACACGGAATATAATGGAAAACAGAGATAAAATATTTGACAATAACTTTGATTCACCTGAGTTTGAGATTTTACCACAAAAAGGTAATGAGTCGTCAGTATCTGGAGAACGATACATGGGCATTAGGTACAAAAATTACATTTATGATAAAACTACAATCACACTTCCTCTTACTAATGATTATCTTGAGTATAGTCTTGCTAGCATCCGCCTGCACACATTCATCTGAGAAAATATATACGCCCAAGAACGGAGAGCCTAATCTACTGTTGCTCAATGGAAACTGGAAAGGGATCACCCATAGTGGAAACAGTGACTTTCAAACAGAAACGCAGTATTTAGGGGAATTAGAAATGAATGGAGAAACTGCTGGAGAATTAGATATTCTCTATTTCAAACCCATCAACCCAGATGGAAGTCTTAAAGTAGGTGGTTGGGTTGATAAGCTTTATATATCTAATGGGAATTTGTCCTATCTAATGAATGATTACAGCTTCTCTAAGTGGTCACAGCATGACTCGACCAATTTCAAGTGGTTTTTACTTGGCACAGATTTTTGGGATAATAAGATAGGTAATTACAAAAACTTTGTGAATTTCGAAAGAAATAATGATTCCCTGCATATCAGCACAGGCCAACTGGTTTTGGATGACAGTGTATTCAACATAAATTATTACACCCGATCCGGTAAACTTCAATAACCTAAATCCAGCACCACAACGAATAACATACTTTCCTTTGGAATCTCCTCTCTGAACTTCCTTATGACTTCGCAATCTTTGGTTTACTCCACTGATTCTGCCAAACCCTTTCGCCGACGAAACCTCAGCTTACACCCCAGCTTGCCAAAGCTAATAATCTCTTTCTTCACTCTAAAAAAGGAAAAGACCGGTATATAAACAATAAAGTGCTTATTAAGAAAAGAAAGAAGGTCAAAAGAAGATTATAAACTACTTGCTTAAAGCCGTCAGAATAAGACCAAAAATTATGGGGTGCCCCCTTACAAAAGAAGTTAAGCGAAAAATACAAAACGAATAACTAGTCCAATAAAAGTGAACAATACAATAAGAACAGGATTTCTTGGATAATTCTCTAGCATCAATCAAAAATAACAAATCTAGATATCCTTTTACAAGCGAAGCAAGCACACTTAAAAGGGAGTCAGCTTTTATAGTTCACCATATTCATTTAACCTCAGAACCTCAATTATCTGATTATGATTAAATTTACCATTCCTCTAGATTTTAAACTATACTATTTTTAGGGAAGACTGCATACATTAATACTGCTTTCTGAAAGGTATCATCTTCCATTGTAAACTACGGTTTTCTAATGCATAATCTGGGTTAAATTTGCACTCGAATTAGTGGACTAATTCGCTAACACAATTATTCAATACCATGCACAGAACACATACTTGCGGAGAGCTAAGAGCAGAACACATAGGACAAACCGTAACCCTAAGCGGGTGGGTCCAGACACGCAGAGATTTTGGAGGGATGACCTTTATAGATCTACGTGACAGATACGGTATCACTCAGCTCGGTTTTAATGAGGAGCAAGACAAAGAGCTAAACACTCGCGCTCGCTCACTTGGACGTGAATTTGTAGTAAAAGTGCACGGTGAAGTTATAGAGCGCAGTAACAAGAATGACAAAATACCTACTGGAAACATTGAGATAAAAGTAACTGCCTTTAAAGTGCTGAATGCATCACTTACTCCACCGTTTACCATCGAGAATGATACCGATGGGGGTGAAGAGATTCGCCTAAAATATCGCTACCTCGATTTACGTAGAAATCCAATACAAGAAAAACTAGTCCTCCGCAGTAAGCTAAATAAAGCGGTACGTGACTACCTGAATGATGCTGATTTTATAGATGTAGAGACTCCCTATCTGATAAAATCTACTCCAGAAGGTGCACGCGATTTTGTAGTACCCAGTAGAATGAACGAAGGGCAGTATTATGCACTTCCTCAAAGCCCACAGACGTTTAAGCAGCTGCTTATGGTAAGTGGTCTAGACAAGTATTACCAAATCGTAAAATGCTTCAGAGATGAGGATTTTAGAGCTGATAGACAGCCAGAGTTTACGCAGATCGACTGTGAGATGTCCTTCGTAGAGCGTGATGACGTATTGGATACTTTCGAAGGAATGATACGTTCTGTATTCAAAAGTGTAAAAGACCTAGAACTTGGTGATATCCCAAAACTAACCTACGACGAAGCCATGAGACGCTTCGGTAGCGATAAGCCTGATATGCGTTTCGGAATGGAACTGGTAGACTTAGATGACGTGGCAAAAGGCAACGGTTTTGGTGTATTTGACAATGCAGATAGCGTAGTAGCCATCAATGTCACCGGTGGGAATAAGTATACACGTAAAGAGCTAGATGCATTTACGGATTGGGTAAAGCGCCCACAGATAGGAGCTCTGGGACTCATCTACTGCCGCGTAAATGAAGACGGCAGCTACAAATCTTCTGTAGACAAATTTTTTGACCAAGAGAAACTAGCACAATGGGCTGAAAAGTCTGACAGTAAGGCCAACGACCTGATACTCGTACTCAGCGGTGAAACCGAAAAAGTACGCAAGCAAATGAACGAACTGAGACTGCATATTGGTGACCTCGAAGGGCTACGACCTAAAGATAAATTTGCAGCCTGCTGGGTGGTAGACTTCCCACTCGTAGAGTACGATGAAGAGAGTGATAAATGGCATGCTATGCATCATCCATTTACCTCACCTATCCCTGCTGACAGAGACAAAATGGAAACAGATCCTGGCACTGTAAAAGCGAATGCCTATGACATGGCCATCAATGGCATGGAAGTAGGCGGTGGAAGTATCCGTATACATGACAAGACGCTACAGAAACGTATGTTTGATCTTCTTGGATTCACTCCAGAAGAAGCACAGGAACAGTTTGGCTTCTTGATGAATGCCTTTGAATATGGAGCACCTCCGCACGGTGGCATTGCTTTTGGGTTAGACCGGCTTGCTGCTATACTAACTGGAACAGACTCTATTCGTGATGTAATAGCCTTTCCGAAGAACAATATGGGACGTGATATTATGATTGATGCTCCTGCACCGCTAAATGCAGACCAGAAGAAAGAACTGGGAATGCCTTAGTCTAACCTGCTTGCGTTAAACATAGCTTCTTGATACGTATTGGAGCAATCCGCCAACATAGAAGTCATTCGTTTTGCGCCCTCTTTGTCTTCTCCTGCATTTATGAGCAAGTATTCGGTCTTTGTAAATTCCTTCAGAATGATCTCAGTAGTGCATGAGCAAAACTCCTTTCTCTCAGAGGGATAAAGTACCGTCATTCCTCCTCCATCGTCGAGGCAGTTTACTATCATAGTCTCGGCATCACCTTCCTTCCATACGATATCCTTAGTTTGATAATTGTAAATAAGTTTAACCACTATGAGCACGACTACTAATGCCATTACTCCTACTGCTATATATTTTTGCCACTTATTGGTCATTGTCTAATACTTTATGCAATATTATTCATTCTAAGCATATTTCATTTTCTTTGAGGGTAATAAAGTTCAGATGCAAATAAAAGCCGATAACCCAGACCACTATGTTTCACAAATACCTGAAGAAAGACAGGCGATTTTCAATGAACTCCGCAGAGTCATAAAAGACAATATGCCAGCAGAGTTAGAAGAATGCATAAGCTACAATATGATAGGCTATGTAGTACCTAAGTCTGTATATCCTGCAGGCTATCACTGCTCTCCAGAACTTCCACTACCCTTCGTAAGCTTAGCTTCCCAAAAAAATAATATCTCCTTTTATCACATGGGGATGTACGCTAGCAAGGAACTAACCACTTGGTTTACGGAAGAATATGCCAAACGAACACGATATAAACTAGACATGGGTAAAAGTTGCGTCCGTTTCAAACGAATGGATGATATTCCCGTAGACCTCATAGGTGAGCTCATGACTAAGATGACGACACAAGAATGGATAGCTATGTATGAGAAAGCTTACATTCCCAACTAAGCCATATATTGTCGCATATAAACCGTTTTAATACCCCTATCATTTCGTTAAAAAAATAAACCGTAACGCTGCTATGCTTGATTTTTTTGCCTCATTCTAGTGAAATTAATTTCAGCTTATTTATACGTCAATATATAACTCAATTGGTATACCAACTAAGCAAGTACTCCTATTTACCAGCTAAAAACTCGACCAACTTATCTATGGCCAAGCCTCTGTGGCTAATTGTAGATTTTTCATCCATCGTCATTTCTGCGAAAGTACGGTCATATCCATTTGGCCTAAAAATAGGGTCATACCCAAAACCTTTCTCTCCACTTTTAGCTGTTGTAATTTCACCTTCGCATACCCCCTCAAAAAAATACTCCTTACCTTCCCAAATAAGCGCTACCACAGTTCTAAATCGAGCTTTTCTATTGGTTTCTCCTTTCAAATTATGGAGCAGTAAATTCATATTGTCCTCACTTACTTTTTGCTCACCTGCATAACGAGCAGAGTATACTCCCGGGGCTCCATTTAGCGCCTCTACCTCTAGCCCCGTATCATCAGCAAAGCAGTTTTTGCCGGTTTTCTCAAACACTTGTCTGACCTTTTGCAGTGCATTCGCATCTAACGTATCTCCAGTCTCTAACAGTTCGTTGGGGAAGGCCTTAGCATCCAATCCCTCGATAGTGTGCTCAGGTAACTTAGCTCTTATTTCAGCTATTTTATTGGCGTTTTGAGAAGCAAATATGATGTTCATTATCGGCAAATATAGGTCCAGTAAGAACACGATCTCAATTACAGGTCAGCAGATGAGTTCCTACAAAAAAAATCATCATCTTTGCCCCCTTATCGAACCACAAACTCAAATATCCTCTAAACCACTCGCTGAGCGTGTGCGTCCTACTTCACTGGACGAGGTCGTAGGCCAACAACACATCATAGGGCCGGGCAAGCCTTTGCGGAAAGCCTTAGACGCTGGAGCTATGTACTCGTGTATTTTTTGGGGACCTCCTGGAGTAGGTAAGACTACGTTGGCGCAGATTTTTTCTCATGTGCTCAATAAGCCCTTCTTCCAACTTAGCGCTATCAGTGCAGGTGTAAAAGATATCCGCGAGACCATAGAGAAAGCCAAGAAAACAAAGTTTATGGGCAGCGGCGGGAGTGCTATACTGTTCATAGATGAAATACATCGATTCAATAAAGGACAGCAAGATGCACTATTAGGTGCTGTAGAGCAAGGCATCATCACCTTAGTGGGCGCCACTACAGAGAATCCTAGTTTTGAAGTGAATGCCGCACTGCTCTCTCGGTGCGAAGTTTTTGTACTCAAACCGCTAGAACTAGCAGACTTGAAGGATTTAGTACATCAAGCGTGTGAGCGTGATGCTTTTCTCAAATCCAAAAAAATAAAAATAAAAGAATGGGACGCACTGATACAAGTCAGTGGTGGCGATGGACGGAAACTACTGAATGCCTTAGAAATTATCGTAAACTTTAGTGATACCAAGACCGTCACCATTACCGATAAACTGGTCACCGAAGCAGTACAGAAAAAGCTCGCCATGTTTGATAAAGGCGGTGAACAGCACTATGACATTGCTTCAGCATTTATAAAAAGTATCCGTGGCAGCGATCCCAATGCAGCGGTATACTACCTAGCTAGACTTATAGAAGGCGGCGAAGATCCTAAATTCATCGCACGTAGATTGATCATCTCTGCTAGTGAAGACATCGGCATGGCTAATCCAAATGCATTGTTGCTCGCCAACACCGGTTTTGATGCGGTGAATAATGTGGGATATCCAGAGTGTAGGATAATTCTATCTCAGGTTACTGTATATTTAGCTACTAGTCCTAAAAGCAATGCCAGTTATATGGCGATAGGAAAAGCTCAAGCTCACGTGAAGGAAACAGGAGATTTATCCGTCCCGCTATCACTTAGAAATGCTCCTACTAAACTCCTGAAGGACCTCGATTACGGTAAAGGGTACAAGTACTCACACGACTTTCCAAATAATTTTGCAGAACAAGAATTTATGCCTGCTGAAATAGCGAACGCTACCTACTACGAACCGGGAAATAATGGTGCTGAGATAAAAATTAGAGAAAGACTAAAAGCCCTATGGAAGGACAAGTACGGGTATTAAGTCTACTCAAGCAAATTGATAGATAGTTTCTCTATTCGTTGCTCCGTCGCTTCCAGTACTTTTATCTCAAAGTTGTCAATCACAAAAATATCACCCACACTCGGTATCTCCTCTAAATTAGCAATTACAAACCCTCCAAGAGTTTCATAATCCCCTTCAGGAATCTTCAGATCATACTTTTCATTTACATGGTCTACTTCCAGCTTAGCCGCTAAGGTATACACTCCGTTTTCGGAGACGAGTTCGTCTTCCTCCACTTCATCATGCTCATCCTCTATCTCACCAAAAATTTCCTCCATGATGTCCTCCACGGTAATTACTCCCGCAGTACCACCGTACTCATCTACTACTAAAGCGATACTCTTTTGTGTAAATGAAAACTCATTGAGCATATCATTCGCACTTCTAGCCTCATTAGTAATCAGTATAGGTATCAGAATCGATTTTATCGTTTGCGGTTTTTTGTGCAAGTCAAGGTGATGTGCATACCCAATAATATTGTCTACATTTTCTTTGTATACTAATATTTTGGAGTGCTGCGACTCAATGAAGAGTTTCTCTAACTCCTTAATAGTACTCTCAATATCAATAGCAGTGACTTCTGTACGTGGGACTAAACAATCACGTACTTTTACGTTGCCAAAATCCAACGCATTTTTAAGTATATCCGTGTCTACCTCCTGCTCCTCACCCTCGCTATTGCCGTGTGCAGATTGAGATATAAAGTGGTCCAAATCTACCTTGCCAAAAACTGGGGTCTCCTCTGAGAATCCTCCTCCTAGCAAGCGATTAAGGATAATATTACTTAGCCAAATCACAAATTTAACAATGGGCCAAAGCAGCACATAAAATACTTGAAACGGGTAAATAAGCACACTTAAAATCCCACTTGGATTTAGTCTAAAAAGAGCTTTAGGCAGGAACTCCGCAGTAATTAGTACTATGACCGTAGATACAATCGTTGCGCTTAACAATGCTAAAAGCGCCGTATTCTCTATGTACGGAGAATACATTAGCTCAAACCGAGGTCTAAAAATCTCCTCCATGGTGATACCGTATACGACTAGAGCAATATTATTACCTACTAGAATGGTACTGATAAATTTACTAGGTGACTTGATATAGCTGGAGCACATTTTAGCCCAGTGTTTTCCCTGATTACTTTTAAGCTCTATACGAAGCTTATTGGCCGAAATAAAAGCTATTTCTAAGCCAGAGAAAAAGGCTGACAGAATCAGCGTGAGCAATACAAGTAAAATCGGTGACATCTATATCCGGTTCAAAAATACCACATAAACTGCAATCTAAAGACAGTACCTCAAACGATTGCTTCAGACCGCCTAATCACTTATCACTTTTTCCTATCTTCGTTGCATCAATCAAAAATGAATTCTGCAGACCAATTCAAAACAGAAATAACCGAAGGGTACGCTTTCAAAGGAGATAGTATTTTACTAGGAGGCGCTATGCTCAATGGTGAATCCATACCAGGAGCTCAGATAAAAGCACCGCTTAAAACCTTTAACAGACACGGATTAATAGCAGGTGCTACAGGTACGGGGAAAACGAAAACATTGCAAAATTTAGCGGAGAGACTTTCTGAGAAGGGAGTACCTGTACTTTTAATGGACATAAAAGGAGACCTATCTGGCCTTACCCAAGCTGGTGGAGGACATCCAAAAATAGATGAACGTCACTCTAAAATTGGAAGTCCATGGGCAAGTCAAGCCTACCCTTGTGAGCTACTGACGATTTCCGATCAGGAAGGAACTAGAATGCGCGCTACGATTTCAGAATTTGGCCCAGTGCTCTTGTCTAAAATACTCGAACTAAATGACGTACAGAGCGGTATCGTATCTATCATCTTTAAGTATTGTGATGATAAAGGACTGCCATTGCTAGACATTAAAGACTTCCGGAAAGTACTTCAATATATTAGTAACGATGGAAAAGAAGAAATAGAAGAACACTACGGCAGAGTAAGTCCTAGCTCTATAGGTGCTATTATGCGCGCGCTTATTACCATAGAAGAACAAGGAGCAGATGTATTTTTCGGAGAAACGAGTTTTGATGTGGATGACCTCACTCGGATAGATGAAAACGGAATGGGATATATCAATATCCTCAGACTGGATGATATTCAAAGTAAGCCTAAGCTATTCTCTACGTTTATGCTCTGCCTACTCGCTGAGATCTATTCTACGTTCCCAGAGCAGGGAGATAGTGGCAGACCAGAGCTCGTCATTTTCATAGATGAAGCGCATTTGATTTTTGAGGAAGCTAGTAAAGCCCTCCTCAGCCAAATAGAAACTATCGTAAAATTAATCCGTAGTAAGGGAGTCGGAATATTTTTCGTCACTCAAAATCCTGCGGATGTGCCAGAAAATGTGCTCTCACAACTGGGCATGAAGGTACAGCATGCCCTTAGAGCATTTACCGCTAAAGACAGAAAAGCCATAAAACTTACTGCCGAAAACTACCCATTGACAGATCACTACGATGTAGATGAATTACTCACTAGTTTAGGTATAGGTGAAGCAATAGTTACCGTGCTCAATGAAAAAGGAATCCCTACTCCACTAGCACACACCTTACTTACTGCTCCAAGCTCACGTATGGATATTATCTCTAAGACAGAAAAACATACAGTAATGGCTAAGTCTACCATTATGAAAAAGTACAACGAGCATATAGACAGAGAAAGTGCCTATGAAATGCTCAATAAAAAGCTTGATGCTGCCGAAGAAAAAGCGGCTGCAGAAAAAGAGGTGACTCCACAGACGAAAACCTCTAGAAGAACTAGTACTCGCGAAGAGAAATCTACACTCGAAAAAGCGTTGAATAGTTCTGTAGGACGAACAGTAGTTCGAGAAATAACACGGGGAATTCTAGGTGTATTAGGAATCTCAAGTAGAAGAAGTAAAAAAGGATTATTTGGATTTTAAGATATGAGAAAAACAACCATTGCTATACTCATAGCAATCACCACTTTCACAGCTTGCAAAGAGGACGAAGGTCAACCCTCCTATGAAGTACTTGAAATCTCTACTGATTTCGGTGAAATGTACCTTTCGCTGTATGATGAGACTCCCCTTCATCAAGCAAATTTTGATAGTCTGACGCGTGCTGGATTTTATGACAGTACAGAGTTCCACAGATGTGTAACTGATTTTGTCATACAAGGGGGCAGCCCTACAAGTAAGGACGACAACAGATTCAATGATGGCAGTGGAGGACCCGGATATACAGTACCTGCAGAGATAGACTCCAGTAAGTTCAAGCACTTTTATGGAGCACTAGCTGCGGCTCGCACTGGCAATATGGCCAATCCAGAAAGGCGATCTAGTGGTTCGCAATTTTATATAGTAACCGACCCAGATGGAGCGCACTTCTTAGATGGAGAATACACCACTTTTGGCAGAGTATTAGCCGGTATGGACGTAGCCAAAGAAATAGAAGCACAGCCAAAAAATGGAAATAACCTTCCAAACGAACGCATAAAAATGTACGTCAGGTATGTTCAGCTAAATCAAGCGCAGTTAGACGAAAAAGGAATTGTTTTACCCTAGTAGTTTTACCCATGAAAATAAGAATCAAAGACAACACTGTCCGCTACAGACTTGCTCAAGATGAGGTCACCAACTTAGTAAAAAACGGTGCTACCTGGAGTAAGTGTCAGTTTGGAAAAGGAGAACTCATCTATGGTATTGTAGCAACAGACAATGATGCCATTTCTTGTTCTTTTGACGGGAATAAGATTACGACCAAAGTCCCTAAACCACTGTTAGTCAATTGGGATACCGATGAACGCGTAGGTTTTGATGAAAAAACCGATGACTTATATCTGCTCATAGAAAAAGACTGGCAATGCCTGAAGCCTCGTGCCAATGAGGATGAGTCTGACCTTTACGTGAACCCACAGGGATAAATTACACATCGTAACAGCCCTGCAGAGCAATACATACATGGACGAAGGACTTCACCCTATAAAAATCAACAGAATCCAAGGCAACGAGAATCGTGAGGTGGAGGATGTAGTGGCAGTAGAAGCTCCGCTAGAGATTCAGATACAGCACTTTACCGAAGACAAGCCCACAGCCATATCCGTGACCATGCGCACCCCTGGAGATGATGAGGAATTGGCCCTAGGATTTCTATTTACCGAAGGGCTGCTTCGGGATTACTCTCAAGTAAAAGCGGTAAAATACCACGGAGAAAATATCGTAAAAGTCTATCTACAAGAAGGAGTAACAGTGGAGTTACAATCCGTAGAACGAAACTTCTATACCACGAGTAGCTGCGGTGTATGCGGCAAGGCAAGCATAGAAGCCATTACGACCAAAACTCAATATAAAATAGACCACAAAGCCGAGCTGAAAGACGAAGTACTTTTCACCTTGAAAGCAACGTTAGCAGAGCAGCAGTCACTCTTTAGTGCCACCGGAGGAATACACGCCGCAGCTTTATTTAGCGAGGAAGGTAGCTTAATGCTAATGCAAGAAGACGTAGGAAGACACAACGCTTTAGATAAGTTAATTGGACAAGCTTTTCGCAGAAACCAACTTCCTCTCCCAAAAAGTATCTTGCTCCTCAGTGGCAGAGCAAGTTTCGAATTGATTCAAAAAGCAAGGATGGCAGGAATTGGGACTATTGTTTCTGTAGGAGCACCAAGCAGCTTGGCTGTAGAACTAGCTGGAAAAAATGGGCAGACCTTGATTGGCTTTTTGAAGGAAGCAAGTTATAATCGGTATGCGTAGATTAGTAGAGTTTTTCTTATCTTTGAAAATATGAGCACACTGAAAAAACAAATGGATTTAATAAAACGGATCCCCCTCATAGATAATGAATCTATTTTGGACGCTATTTATGATCTCATTAATACTAACGAAACAGATATTGTGCAATTTACGAAGGAAGAAGAAGAGCAGGTCTTAAGAGCCCTTGACCAAGTAAAAAATGGCCAAGTAGTTTCAAATGAAGAGGGCAACAGAGAAATTCAAAAATGGCTCTAAAGGTTGTATGGTCTGAAGAGGCTATACAAAACCGCAAAGACCTTTTCGAATACTGGAATCAACGAAATAAGTCTAGAGTATTTAGTCAAAAGCTTTTCAACCTTTTTGAGGATAACTTAGCTAAACTTTCTCGAAATCCAATAGTCGGTCGACCTACATCAATAGACAACGTTAGAGCAGTTAGAGTTAATAATTACAGACTTTTTTATACTTTTGATAAAGAAAGACTAACCCTCTTAACCATTCAAGACCTTCGTCAAGAGGAACTAAAGCCTTAACGTATGTTTACACGAAAAAATAAAGAACAGACAAACCTTGATTGGCTTTTTAAAAGAGAGTAGTTACAACCTTTATTCTTAAAATATTATTTTAGTAATCCTTATGGGAGAAATCCAAAAAATAGAAATCGAAAACTTTGACTTTACCGGTCTTATACTCAAAGAGCCAAAGGAGAAAGCAGTTGGGTTACCAGCTATTATATCATCGGTAAAGCAAGCAGCTAAGTATATGTACCCAATAGATGCGTTCAAGCTTAGTCTAAAGATTAATCAAAAAGGAGGTTTTGACTGTCCGGGATGTGCATGGCCAGATCCAGATGACGATCGCTCTGCACTCGGGGAATACTGCGAAAATGGCATGAAAGCCATAGCAGAAGAAGCGACCAAGATGTCTGTGACGAGAGGTTTTTTTGCTGAGCATTCAGTGGCTGATATTTCTAAGTTTTCTGACTTTAAAATGGGAAAACTGGGCAGACTTACCGAACCTATGGTGCTGCGAGCAGGTGCTACTCACTACGAGCCCATTTCTTGGGAAGACGCTTTTAAACTCATAGCCACAGAACTCAACGCTCTAGATTCGCCAGACGAAGCCATCTTCTATACGAGCGGACGTACCAGCAATGAAGCCGCCTACCTCTACCAACTTTTTATACGAGCTTATGGCACCAATAATCTGCCCGACTGCTCCAATATGTGCCACGAGAGTAGTGGGGTTGCCTTATCGCACACAGTTGGCATAGGTAAAGGATCTGTTACGCTAAATGACCTGCACGAAGCAGAGGTGATAATGATAATGGGGCAAAACCCAGGAACCAATCACCCGCGGATGCTAGCTGCTCTGGAAAAGTGCAAGAACAATGGAGGAAAGATAATCACCGTAAATCCGCTCCCAGAAGCAGGATTAATCAACTTTACCGACCCACAGTCTCCTATCAAAATGCTACAAGGCGGAACTTCTCTTACAGACATCTTTGCTCCAGTTACGGTGAATGGGGATGTAGCATTCCTAAAAGCCATAATGCTCAAGCTCGTAGCCATGGAAGATGCCAATCCTGAAAAAGTACTGGATTGGAAATTTATAAAAGAACATACCCACGGCTTTGAGACTTTCTTAGCTGACCTTCGTAAAGAAGATATTCGACATGCTGTTTCTGAAAGTGGAGTAGAAGAATCCATCATCACCGAAGTAGCCAATATGATGGCTTCCAATGAGAAGATCATCATCTGCTGGGCGATGGGTCTAACCCAACAAAAGAATGGAGTAGGAAACATACAAGAAGTAGTAAATCTGCTGCTCATGCGCGGAGCTATAGGTAAACCTGGAGCAGGCACATGTCCTGTTCGTGGCCACTCCAACGTACAAGGTGACCGAACCATGGGTATATGGGAATCACCAAAAGATGTATTCTTGGATAAACTAGAAGAAGTACATGGCATTAAAGCACCACGAGAACATGGACTCCACGTAGTTTCGGCCATAGAAGCAATGAAGGCAGGCACAGGCAAGGTCTTCTTTGCTATGGGTGGAAACTTCTTGAGTGCAACTCCTGATACTCACTACACAGCAGAGGCTTTACAAAACACCAACCTAACAGCACACGTGAGTACGAAACTAAATCGTTCTCACCTAGTAACAGGCAAGCAAGCGCTAATTCTTCCATGCCTTGGTCGTACCGATAAAGATGTGCAAGCAGGCGGCGAGCAATTTGTAAGCTGTGAAAACAGTATGGGCGTAGTGCAGAGTTCTCAAGGCATACTCACTCCACCGAGCAAACTCCTAAAAAGTGAGGTGGCTATAGTCGCAGAAATGGCACAAGCTACGCTACCAAATGCTGGAATTAATTGGAATGAGTTTGCAGCAGATTACGACAAAATACGCGATGCCATAGCAAAGACTATTCCTGGTTTTGAAAACTACAACGAACGAGTGCGTACATCAGGAGGATTTTACTTGCCAAACGGAGCAAGAGTACGCCAATGGAATACCGAGACAGGCAAAGCAAACTTCACTTCCAACGAAATACCGCACAATGAACTGAAGGATGGCGAATACATCATGATGACCCTGCGTAGCCACGATCAATACAACACTACATTGTACGGCCTAGATGACCGCTACAGGGGCATTTACAATGAACGACGTATCGTAATGATGAACCCTAACGACATGAGAGCTAGAGGGTGGAAAGAGAAGCAAGTCGTAGATTTATTCAGTGAATTCAATGGCGTGAAAAGAGAAGCCCTTAAATTTTTGATAGTATCCTACCCTATCCCAGAAGGGAATGTAGCTACGTATTTCCCAGAGACCAATCCGCTGGTACCTATAGATTCGTATGCAGACAAAAGTCATACGCCTACAAGTAAGTTGGTGAAAATTACGATAAAATCCGTATCTTGAACCCAATTATGGGCACAAAAAGCAGAAAAAAGAACAACGTAAACAGAAAGCGTAATATTTACATCCTCGGGATTGGAATGGGACTTTTGATAGGTGTGGTATTTGGTATGGCTAGCGGAAGTTGGATAGCAAGTATCCTTGTATGTGGCCTGCTAGGTTACGGTATGGGCTATGCGATAGAAAAAACAATAAGCGGTTAGCATTGAGTGATTTAGTAGGCATAGTCCTAATGGGCGGTAAAAGCTCACGCATGGGCACAGACAAATCGCAGCTTTTATTGAGTCTTCGGTACAATTCTGATGACGGCAGAATCACTCAGATTGACCCGGAATCAACTAACAGCGAGGTTCTCAGTTCGAGTTTTCTTCCACCAAAAGAGAAGAATGCACCGATAACCTTAACCGAACTCGCACATACCAAACTAAAATGCTACGTAGACGAAGTCTACTTCTCCATAAACAAAAATCAAGAAGACCTTGGTTTAAAAAACACCATCTTAGATGAGTACGAAGTAGAAGGACCTCTGTCTGGAATCATCTCAGCTTTGAGAGCCACCAAGCGCGCCATACTCGTACTAGGAGTAGATATGCCTCTCATTACCGAGCAAAGCATCAAAAACCTGATAAAACACCGCAACTGGGACTTGCTTACGACCACCTACTACCAAGAAGAAACAAATACATGGGAACCCATGCTTAGCATCTGGGAATACGAGACCTTACCATGCCTAGAAGAGTACTTTGAAAGCGGTGGAAGATCTATCCAAAAGTTCCTTAATCAATACGGGAATCAACGTGTACCTGTCATCAACAAAAGCGAGTTCATTAATGTGAATACGATGGAGGAGTATAAAAACTTAAGTCTAAGTTAAATTTTAAGTCTATAAAAAAATGCCAATTACCACCGTTTATGACAAAGATGGAATAGAATTATCTGAAACTTAACTGTATGAAAGACTCTCAATTCCAACAATTAATAGAATAGAAGTAATAGATAGTACGGGTAGAGTATATCTAAACTGTAATGTAAAAGAATATAAAATGTTCATTGATGATAAAGATGACAGATAATACCTAGACGTCCTAAAACCTGTACTTCTTTTAAACTTAAACTTAGACTTAAACTTGACTACGGCAACATCTCACTCGCTACTATCTGGAAGCTCTTGATCCCGTAATGAGCAATGATATCCTTCACCAAATTAGTACGTACTACTAGCAATAAATTTTTATCGTCATTAGACTCATAGTTATCTATGATATACTTGGCAGCATGGTGTACTCCCTCTCCTTTCAGTTCTAGTTTACCCAGTTCATCTAAAACCAAAAACTCAAAGTCATATTCGTCAAAAGTATTAATGAGAATATAATTGGCTATTTTAAAAGAATCTGCTAAGAAATGAAACCTCCCGACTGAGATGGTGTTATCACTTTTCTCTGCCACTTCTAGAGGGAAGCTCTCTTCTGTCTCAATATTGTGCAGATACTTTCGTTCCTCTTCATCATCAGGGCATAGTATTCCTTTAACGCTATCCCACGTAGGGACCCACTCTTTTAATGCGCTAGTTTTACCTGAGCGTATATCACCTGCTAAGATGTAAATCATTATTCTTCTATTTTGAGATGGATGCTATAGAGTATAGTGTCACCCATAAAATTACGAAGCTTGTTAAGCCCACGCTCATCTTTATTTTCCTGCCAAGCCAGTTTAGTCACTTTTCTCAAGTACGGCAAAAGCGTAAGTGTTTCATCTACTTCTTCTTGCATCTTATGCTTTTTGGTTTCTAAGAAACGTTTGAAGTACTTTTTAAATATAGGAGCTAAAACGTAGTACCACAACAACAGAATACCTGCACTTCTTAAGAAGATGTAGAGCCAATTTTTCCAAACCTCATCGCCTTCATTTACGAAGAAATAATAGGCTGCAATAAGTGCAAAGAATATCCCAAAAATGACCCACTTTCTCCAGCGGCCTCTTCGCTTTTTTGCTATTCCTACTTGGTTATCAAACTCTATCGCCTCTATTTGGTATTTTACATTACCCTGGTTTACCTCCAAGTATCTCACAATGTCATAGATAATATACCCTACTACTATTCCAAGGAGAGCATACAGCCACAAGTATATAGAAATAAGCGCTGTAGATGAAAATACATTCCCAAGAAAGCCCATGCGGTCCGTTACATAATCACTGAAGGAATCTATAGCTTGCCATAGACTATTTCCTAAAATAAGTGTAAGTACAAGCAGCTTTTGTATTGCGGATTCCACTAAAGTAACCACCCCCAGTAGCATTGCACTCCACTTGCCGAGACTCAGATTACTATAAATGAGTGTTGCCATTAGTGCTTGAAAACTTACCGCCAAATAAGAGGTGAGTGGTGAGTGTGGGCTCACTGCAAGCTTAATAATAAGTACTACGAGCAATGATCTAAAAATCGTCTCCTTCTTGTCCTCAGCAAAGTAGGCAATCAAACTAATAAGCACTATTGCAAAGCCACCTACAAAAAGTCCGGTAAAAGGCGATTGAATTGCGTGCAACACGCCACCTAACCCCGCCTCACTGAGTGCCCAGAGAGCTGTTAGACGAGATATTATTTTTGCATTGCGTTGCACGTTGTCAAAGATAGGTAATTGCAATTATTTTACGATATGCTTTGACCACAAAAGAAAAAGCATAAAAAAAAGGAGCACCAATAGGCACTCCTTTTTCAAATTTGTCGTGTACTGTTTATACAGAGAAACTCTCTCCACATCCACAGGTTCTATTGGCATTTGGATTATTAAACTGAAATCCCTTACCATTTAGCCCATCTGTAAAATCCAGTTCTGTTCCGCACAGGTATAAGAAGCTTTTCATATCGCAAACTACCTTATATCCGTTACTTTCAAAAACCTGATCGTTCTCTTGACTTTCGTTATCGAAATCCATCTTATAACTTAGACCGGAACAACCACCACCAACTACAGAAACACGTATAAAGTAATCCTTATCTAGACCTTCTGTAGTCATCAATGTGTTTACTTGATTTGCTGCTCTTTCTGATACTGTTATCATTTTATTCGTTTTTAAATTTTGAGTTAAAAGTTACGAGTCCATTTACTCGCAACTAACAATTCTAATCTATATACAGACTACTTAGTAGTGCTTTTTAGTGTCTTCTATCGGCAATAAACCTTGTTTTACGCGGTAGTCATTGATGGCCATTTTTATAGCATCTTCTGCTAATACCGAGCAGTGAATTTTCACTGGAGGTAAAGCAAGCTCTTCTACTATCTCCATGTTGTCAATTTCCATAGCGGCATCTACACTCTTCCCCTTTAACCACTCAGTAGCCAATGAAGAAGAAGCGATAGCTGATCCACACCCGAAAGTCTTGAACTTAGCATCTTTTATAATACCTGTAGCATCATCCACCTCAATCTGTAGACGCATCACGTCTCCGCACTCAGGTGCTCCAACTAGGCCTGTGCCTACTGCTTTAGAACCTTTATCTAGTGTACCAATGTTTCTTGGATTTTGGTAGTGATCAATTACTTTTTCTGAATATGCCATATTTCTATAATTATTAATTGTAAGTTGCTAATTATTAATGCTTTCACATTTCGTAATCAATAACTCGTGTTTTTCTTTTATTTATAACTCTTCTTTAATTAATCATTAAACCTTAACAATTAATCATTGATTTTAGTGTTCTGCCCACTCAATTGTTTTCAGGTCAATTCCTTCTTTGAACATTTCCCAAAGCGGACTCATTTCTCTTAATTTATGTACAGCCTCTTTCACGTGGTTAATTGCGAAATCTACCTCCTCATCAGTAGTAAATCTCCCTAAACCAAAACGCAAAGATGAATGAGCAAGCTCATCATCCAAGCCAAGGCTCTTCAACACATAACTCGGTTCCAGGGATGCGCTCGTACAAGCACTTCCACTACTTACCGCGATATCTTTAGTGCCCATCATCAGTCCTTCTCCTTCTACAAATTTAAAAGAAATATTAACAACATGTGGAAGTCTGTGCGCTGGATTACCATTCACATACGCTTCTTCTATCGTTAACAATTCTTTTTCTAATCTATCGCGCATTGCACTCAGTCTAATAGCTTCGTCTGCCATTTCATTGAGACTGATTTCACACGCTTTACCAAATCCTACAATGCCCGGTACGTTTAATGTGCCACTGCGCATTCCTCTCTCGTGTCCGCCACCATCCATCTGGCTCGTTACTTTTACTCTTGGATTCTTTCGTCTCACATACAATGCACCGACTCCTTTAGGTCCATACATCTTATGGGCCGTAAAACTTAGTAGATCTATTCCATCTGCATTAACATCCACAGGTATTTTACCTACTGCCTGTGTAGCATCTGTATGAAATAATATTCCATTTTTCTTAGCTATGGCAGAAATCCCTTTGATGTCTTGTACTACACCTATCTCATTATTACCATACATTACGGTAATCAATATCGTTTTATCCGTGATAGCTGCTTCTAAATCTGCAAGATTGATTAGTCCGTCCTCATTCGGAGAAAGATACGTCACCTCTCCACCCATTTTTTCTACTTTCTTGCACGCATCTAGAACCGCTTTGTGCTCCGTAGTGACCGTAATCATGTGATTCCCTTGAGAACCATACATCTCATATACTCCTTTGATAGCTAAGTTATTAGCCTCAGTAGCACCGGATGTAAAAATAATCTCTTTGCTCGTAGAACCTATCAACCGAGCCACTTGCTCACGGGCATAATCTACTGCTTCTTCTGCTGACCAGCCAAAGCTGTGATTTCTGCTTGCTGCGTTACCAAATTTCTCATTAAAAAATGGAAGCATAGCCTCGAGTACTCGAGGATCCATTGGTGTAGTACTGTTGTTATCTAGGTATATCGGAAAATTCATTCTTTGTCTTATCTTTATTTAGACTTAATCTAATGCAAATATAACCGTTAAAAGTCAAGAATGTTTTGGCTTGGTATTGGTTTTTTTGATAGGGTGATAAGTGGAACATAAATACCCATTACGTGTACGACTATCTATACCCTACGTCTTCAAACTCAAGCTGTGAACAAATATCATCGATTCAAAAATAAACTTCATTTCGTACGAAGGGTTTTAGCGATTTTCAAGCCTTCCTAATGATGGGAATTACTTGGTATTGTTAGTTTACGTTCTTATCGATAAAGTGTCTCAAAAACACAAATCAGACTGATATTTATGTTTACTATTGCCCTATGGATTTCAAACCGGCAAATAATATTCAAGACCTACAGTATTTCGGAGAGTTTGGGGGGGTAAACCCTTCCATATCTGACTCATCTACCTATACGTTTTTATCCGCTAAAACGATGTTTGATACATTTGAAGGCAATGCCGACGGATGTTACCTGTACTCCAGACATTCATCTCCTTCTAACCTATACTTGGGCGAAGCGCTAGCCGCAATGGAAGGCACCGAGACTGCAAACGTTACAGCATCTGGGATGGGAGCTATTACCGGTGTGATTTTAGAGCTATGCAAAGCTGACGACCACGTGGTGTGCAGCAGAACGATTTATGGCGGAACATATGCGTTTTTGAAAAATTTCACCCCTAGGTTTGGTATCAGTACTTCTTTTGTAGACATCACTAATTTAGCGACTGTAGAAGCTGCTATTAATGAAAAAACCAAAGTATTGTACTGTGAGAGTGTAAGTAATCCATTGTTAGAAGTTGCCGATATAAAAGCCCTCTCGGCATTAGCAAAAAAATACGACTTACAATTGGTCGTAGACAATACCTTCTCACCGCTTTCTATCACTCCCAAAAAGCTAGGAGCGGATATCGTCATACACAGTTTGACTAAATTCATCAACGGATCTAGTGATACTGTCGGAGGAGTGGTATGTGGCACACAAGATTTCATAAATGCGCTTAGAGACGTAAACACAGGAGCAAGTATGCTTCTTGGTTCTACTATGGATAGTTTGCGCGCATCTTCTGTTTTAAAAAATCTAAGAACACTGCACATCAGAATACAACAGCACAGTAAAAATGCTCTTTATTTAGCTGAGAAATTTGAAGCACATGGTCTAAAGACTGTCTATCCTGGACTCCCTTCTCATCCGTCTCACAGCATCTATACAGAGATGCTCAACCAGGAATACGGTTATGGAGGAATGTTAACTATAGATGTAGGAAGCTTAGAAAAAGCAAATGAACTTATGGAACTCATGCAAAATAAAAACCTGGGCTACTTAGCTGTAAGTCTTGGTTTTTATAAAACGCTTTTTAGTGCTCCAGGCAGCTCTACCTCCTCTGAAATACCCGAAGAGGAACAAAAAGAAATGGGATTAAGCAATGGCCTAATTCGTTTCTCTATAGGTTTGGACGCGGATATCGAACGCACGCACACCATTATGGTAGATTGTATGAAAGAAGTAAATATACTATAATCCTGCATCAGTATATCGCCAATACCTTTTTCACTGAGCACTATTCACTATTTTTGTCATCATGCAGAAGATAGAGCACATTGGGATTGCAGTAAAAGATATAGCGGAGAGTAACCTACTCTTTGCCAAACTACTCAACACCGCACACTATAAGATGGAGGAGGTAGAGAGCGAAGGTGTCATTACTTCTTTTTTTCAAGTGGGAGATGTCAAAATAGAACTTTTACAAGCAACACATGAGTCTAGTCCAATTCATTCCTTTGTAGAAAAAAAAGGAGAAGGGGTGCATCACATAGCTTTTGCCGTAGAGGATGTAGATGCAGAATTAAAACGTCTAAAATCTGAGGGTTTTGAGGCAATACACCAAAAAGCAAAAGATGGTGCGGATGGCAAAGTAATCGCCTTTTTGCATCCTAAATCCACCAATAGAGTTTTAACCGAAATTTGCAGCGATAAACATGTTACAAAATAAAAATGTTCGTCTCTTTTTAGGGCTGCTAGGAGTGGTCATACTAGGCTACATCTTGTGGAATGTCAGGTCTATCATCTACTATTTTTTCGCAGCAGCTATTATTGCTTTTTTGGCGCGCCCCTTAATGCGATTATTAGGTAAAGTCAAAATAAAAAACTGGGAGATCCCCAATTGGTTAAAGTCAAGTGTTGTGCTCGTCACATTTGTCTTTGTTATCATCGGACTCTTTCGACTCCTTATTCCTACGGTAATAGAGCAAGCTCATATTATTTCAGAAATAGATGCCGACAATATTGTCGATAGAATTCAACCACAAATAGAGTCAGCCTCCTTTTGGATGAAGAAAGCCAATGTAGACGAAGATGAACTCCAGAATATCATCAAGCGTGAAGTCACTCAGATCTTCAGCATGGGTGATATTGGCAACTACGTAAAGGGGATCCTAAACGGAATTACAGACTCTTTAGTAGCTGCGTTCTCCATCCTATTTATTAGCTTTTTTCTTATCAAGGATGGCAGCATAGTGGACAATGTGGTAGCAGGGATAACCCCTGATAACTACCTAGATAAAATCAGAACTATATTTAATGAGACCAAAGATTTAGTGACTCGATACTTTGTAGGAGTGGTTATCCAAATAAGTATTGTTATGATAGTCATTACCGTAGGTTTAACCATCCTAGGGGTCAAAAACGCTTTACTTATTGGCTTTATAGCAGGTATTTTCAATATCATACCCTATATAGGACCACTCATGGGTGCACTAGTAGGCATCAGCCTAGCAGCTACAGGGCAGTTAGAAGCTCATCCTGATTTGAATCTGACATCATTTGTGTTTACCGCACTGATTCCGTTTGCCGTAGCACAAGCTTTAGACAATTTTGTACTTCAGCCATTAATTTTTTCAAAAAGCGTCAAGGCTCATCCGCTGGAAATCTTCTTAGTCATACTTGCTGCGGGTTCTCTCGCCGGTATAGCAGGCATGATTGTGGCAGTGCCAGCCTACTCCTTTATCCGAATAGTGGCCAAGGAATTCTTTAATGGGTATAAGGTAGTACAAGGATTGACAAAGGATTTATAGCAGCCTATTCCTTAATAATCTTTTCAGAATAGGCCTTCTCTCCAACTTTTATTTTTACCACATAAGTTCCTGGCACAAAATCCTGCAAGTTGAATACTCCTGAGTTTAGAATTGATTGGGTTGTCAATAATCTGCCTGTTAAGTCATACAAAGAGATTTTTCCTTCTCCTCTGATATCAATAAAAACAGAATTTTCAGATGGATTAGGCCCAAAGTTATATGGCTTATCGACTTCTGCTTCTATGACGCTTGCTCTGTCACTACATAGCATTTTATACATAAACTTAGCACTCTCGTCTACAGCTTTATCTCTTTGCTCTTTAACGAAAAGATAACTGACGTGCACCATACTATTTGGAACGGAGACTAGCTCACTCGTTACACCTCTAGCACGAGCGATGCTATCCAAAACAAAACTACCATCTATCCCAATAATATTTTGGCCAAACACGTAAGCAAATCCTGACTTATAAGGCACTGTGGGATCCATTTCATCATGATAGCTAAAGAGTGCAGGATCTTCGCCATCTATCCAGTCCCCGTTATTCAAACCTCCCGAGAAATTTATGACACCCTGTATCGGGATAAAGCTATTGGTATTAGTGATGCCGTCTATCGGTCCGTTATTATCTAACTTGCTTGCAAGACCTGTAGGAATAGCATCTTCAAAATCCAGCATAGCAGTATGAAGCGCCATGATACTTCCCGCAGAGACCCCTCCTATAAAAAACTGAGTAGTATCTACACCATAGGCATTACTATTTCGTGCATCACTTACTAAAAATGATAGGGCAGCCCTCATATCTACCATGCTTTTAACCACTACTACTTCCATCTGCTCAGCTGCAGGAGGAGGGAAAAGTGGAAGATCGTACAACCGATAATCGATAGACACTGCTACAAAACCCCTCTTCGCATATGCTTCACAGAGAAGTGCTATGTCTTTTCTACTTCCAGTAATGAAGCTACCGCCAAATCCCAAAATGATGGTAGGTCTAGTGGATATGCCATCTCCTTTGGGCTCATATACATCCAAAAACAGATCTACTTTTTCTTCTCCTATTGTCTCTCCATTAGAAAACTGAATATCTTCTTTGACAATCACCTCCTCAAATACTGCAGTACGGTATCGCATTCCATCACAAGAAATATGATCTTGAGCCTGAATGAGACTCATATTAAAAACAACGGTCGCTATAAAAAAAACAATAGATTTTCTCATCTTACAAATCTAACATAGAAAACACTTTATCTGTTTTATCCTCACCAAGAGTAAAATCATTTCTAATGCTCCTTGTATATTGCGACTGTAAAAAATAATACCTATGCGTCACATTCTCCTTTTTTGCTTAATCCTATTACTAGGGACCAATAATACGTCAGCTCAGACCTATACGAGAACTAGTGTGGGTGTGAACTTTTACCTTGGAGCTAGTAATCTAATGGGTGACTTGGGGGGCAGCGACTTTATAGGTAGCAGAGGTGTATGGGATTATGATATTAGAGCTAATCACATAGCTGGTGGTTTCGGAGCAACATTTTACACCGGACGTAGCTTCAGTATTGGCATCAACACACTCTTCACTCGCTTAGTTGGCAATGATGCATACTCTAAACAAGACTTTCACTTTCAGCGAAACCTTTCGGTACGCACAGACCTGATAGAGGCAGATTTACTGCTGGAATACCGTCCATTTAGCAGAAGTAAAGGATTCAATAGATTTTATATTTATAGTGGCGTTGGCGGAATGTATTATCAGCCTAAAGCAAAGTTAAACGACGACTGGTATAAGCTACGTGAGCTTGGCACAGAAGGTCAATACCTCGATAATGGAGAAGGTCCCTATAAGGAACTTGAGGTAGTCATCCCTTATGGACTTGGTTATAAGTTTAGGTTAGGTAAAAGCACTTCGCTAATACTCGATTTGGGATTTAGAAAGACATTCACAGACTACATAGATGATGTAAGTACAGTCTATGCTGACCCTGCGGCTCTTGCAGAAGCCAAAGGTCCTGAAGCAGCCGTGCTTGCAGACCGCTCTACCCCTCTTAACTTGAATGGGGACCCTCGTGGGAATGCCGATATAAAAGATAGCTACCACGTGTTCTCAGTTAAATTCGAATATATTCTGGGCGGCAAAAGTGGTGATGGGTGTAACTACAATCGCAATCCTCCTAAGACCCGAAGCACTAAAATAAACCAACGAGGGATGTTTAAAAAATAATAGCTATAAATAGTACGCTTTCAGTATTAACCGCTAAACTCGTTCATCGCTCCATTGAGGCCTTTTACTATCCAAGACTCTATGGCCTTGCAGGCTCGGTCTTTTTGTAGTACTACTTCTATTTCCTCATTCTTATCCCATTGGCCTAGTACAAATTCTATTTGTCGCCCCTTGGGAAAATCCCCTCCAGCGCCAAAGCGGATACGGTCATACTTATCACTACCTAGCTGAGCTTGTATATCTTTCAATCCATTATGTCCTCCTGGACTGCCTTTACCTCTTATGCGCAGCTTACCCAAGTCAATAGCTATATCATCTGTGACCACTAATACATTTTTGGGTGCGATACGTTCTGCACTCATCCAGTGCTTTACCGCCTTCCCACTCAAATTCATATAGGTTGTAGGTTTGATACAAATGATCTGTTTGCCTCTAAATTTAAACTTAGCTACGTTGGCCAACCTTCCTGTATGCCACTCTGCATCATGTTGTTTTACCCATTGGTCCAACACCTCGAAACCGATATTGTGACGTGTATTGTCATACTCTGGGCCTATGTTTCCTAATCCTACTATTAAAAATTTCATTGGGTCTGGTTCTTTTGTTTCAAATAAAGATGTAATCCACTTCCACATTAGTTGATATTTGATATTTGAGTATTAGCTGCCTTACGAGCGGGATATATAGATATGAGGAATCCCAGTACACTCACAGTAGCTAACGTGAGTATGATATCTCTGGGTATCAGGGCTACAGGATATTCATCTACTATCCCGTTATCCATCGTAATAAACCCAAATTGCTGCTGTAGAAGCACCAATAGTATTGCTAATAAGACACCCATGCCTCCGCCGATAATAGCAATGTAGCTTCCCTGCCATAGAAATACCTTCCGAATAACTGCATCTGACGAACCCATGCTCTTCAGTATTCCGATATCCTTTTTCTTATCTAAGACCAGCATAATAAGCGACCCAAAAATATTAAACGATGAGATAACAAGCACGAGTGAGAGTATGGCAAACGTGAACCACTTCTCGCTACTAAATATCTTATAAATCAACTCATTCATCTCTTTACGAGTCTTTACCCTCCACCCTTCACCAAGCGCCTGCACTAATTTCTCTTTCACAGCGTCAGACTCTTCCTCATTTGAAAGACTAATCTCTAATGAACTCACCTGACCTGGGTAGGTGAGCAGATCTTGGGCAAAATCCAATGCCGTAATAAACACTTCATCGTCTATATCTTCTTTCACTAAAAATACGCCACTGGATCTCAGATACTTGGTACTCAGAGACGCCATTGGATTCAATGAGTTGTACTCTACGTCTCTGCGAGGCACAAACACCGATACTAACTGAGGACTTCCGGGGAACAGGTTAAGCTTAGAAGCCAATCCACCTCCAAAAACTCCAAAATGACGTGAACTATCTCCTAAATTAAATTCCCCCAAAACCAAAACTGAATCAAATTTTGCAGATTGATAATTGGTACTGACTCCTTTTATTTTAGCTATTTCTTGATGTTCGTCGTACTTGATGACTACTTTCTCTTCTAATACTTGAGATACCGTATTAATTTCTGGTAATGCCTCAATTTTAGTTTTCAAACCATCGGTATATACAAAGGTCTTGCGACCTTCTGCTGTAATCTGGATAGCTGGATCGTAGTTATTTATAAGACTCTCTACTAAGTTTTCTATCCCATTAAATGTACTGAGAACTATTATCATAGCAAAGGCTCCTACTCCAAAACCGAGCATAGCTATAGCTGTGATGATATTAATAGCGTTGATCTTCTTTTTAGAAAAAAGATAACGGTATGCTATAAAAAGAGGAAGTCTCACTTCTCTCCTATATCCAGATTATCTAGTAGTTTATTAATACGCTGAGCATGATCTATAGTAGTATCCAGGTAAAAATTTAGCTCAGGTATTTTACGTATGCGTTTACCTATTACTTTGGCCAACTCCTGACGAATTTCTTTATTGTGAAATTCTATGGTCGTCAGACTTTTATCTTTATCCTTTGCCCCAAGTATACTTACGTAAATCTTAGCGAGGCCCAAATCAGCTGTAGCCACTACCTCTACTACCGTAACGAGCTCTCCTGGAAGTATTCGTTGACAAAAGCGAGAAAGCAGCGGAGCTAGATCCCGCTGCATTGCTCTAGATATTTTCTCTGTACGTATACTCATTATTGCAGAGTAAACTCAGAAGTACCCATTTTATGGTCGTCGCTAAATACATTTACTACGTACTTACCTGCGGTCATTCCTTCCGTCTTTGGTATGGAGAAACTCCCAGTCTCATTTCCATTTTGGAAATTCACTACCTTCTTTAAGGTATATAAACGCTCCCCACCGTCAAAGTTAAACGTACCAGAACCTGCTGAATTATTGTGCAACGTACTCTTGTTCGGAGTAACTACTTGAAAGTAGAGCATTTTCTCTCCTTTTTCTGCTAAATCATTGTTAGCCAAGGTATAATATATCTCTATCTTGTCCAATTTACTCAACTTGTCCGTTGTTTTAAAATCTCCAAAAATTGCATCTCTCAGCGGTTTCACATCTAATGCTTTTAAGAAGATACGAGAGCCAACTTCTACTTGCTTGGTCAGTTCAGTATTTACTTCTACCATCTCAGCTACCTTCCCTTTTTCTATTTCTACTTGTTTTTGTATTACGTAGTTTTCATCTTTCAAGTACTGATTTTCTTTAGACAATTCATCTATCTCAGCGGTAAGTTGTTCTACTTGCGCTTTGAGTCCAGAAATTTCATCTTTCGCCTTTGCTAACTGAGCTTCGGTAAGATTACCGCTATTTAACATCGTACGAATTTTAGCTACTTTAACTCTAAGCTCTTGATTTCTGACCTCTATAATTGAATCTAACTGCTCATTTTGTCCTGATTTTTCAGCCAGGCTCATGCGTAGTTCCTCTTCTACTTCTTTTAGATCCTCTAACTCTGCTGCGGTATCTACTAACTCTGTCTGAGTCGTTTTAAGTTCTGTATTTTTAGTCACCAACTTATAAATCAACCCTACATTGATTAAAAGTAAAGCTAGTATCATTAAAAATAATAATTTCTTGCTTTTTTTATCGTTTGTTCCTGCGCTCATGATTCTACTGTTTAATGGTTTATAATATGTTTTATTAATTGAATAACGGAGGACATCTCAGACATCCTCCGTTTCCACAAACTTACTTTATTCTTTTAAAACGCTCTTTTATGCATTTTGTTGCTTTATAAGATTCAAGGCACTACCTGCCTTGTACCAAGCTATTTGGGCTTCATTGTACGTATGATTCACATCAAAAGTATCTGAAGAACCATCAGCGTGATTAAGTTTAATCTGCAATGGAGTACCTGGCGTAAAGCTATCTAAACCGAGGATATCTATAGTATCGTGCTCTTGCACTTTATCGTAGTCCTCTGGATTAGCAAATGTCAATCCAAGCATTCCTTGCTTCTTCAAGTTAGTCTCGTGTATACGAGCAAATGACTTCACTACAACCGCCATCACACCAAGGTGACGTGGCTCCATAGCTGCGTGCTCTCTACTAGATCCTTCACCATAGTTATCCTCTCCGAAAACGATAGAATTGTCTCCACTGGCCTTTATAGCTCTAGCTACCTTTGGCACTCCTTCGTACTGCTCGGTATATGGATTACGTACCGTATCTGTTTTATCATTGTATGCATTTACTGCTCCGATAAGACAGTTGTTAGATATATTATCCAAGTGCCCTCTATACGTTAACCAAGGTCCTGCCATAGAAATATGGTCTGTGGTACATTTCCCTTTTGCTTTGATCAGTAGTTTAAGTCCTTTTAAATCACCTCCTGTATTTGGAGTAAACGGAGTCAATAGCTGAAGTCTTTTAGAATCTGGACTTACTAATACTTCCACACTACTACCATCTTCTGTAGGAGCTAGGTATCCGTTATCTTCTACACCAAAACCCAATGGAGGGAGTTCAAATCCTGTAGGCTCATCTAGCATTACTTCTTCGCCCTTATCATTGATAAGCGTATCTGTAGCTGGATCAAAATCCAATCTTCCGGATAGTGCTATAGCAGCTACTATCTCTGGCGATGCTACAAAGGCATGCGTATTTGGGTTACCGTCTGCACGTTTACTAAAGTTTCTGTTGAACGAGTGAATGATACTATTCTTTGGCGCGTTTTTAGGGTCACTGTATCTAGCCCACTGGCCTATACACGGACCACATGCATTGGTAAATATGGTAGCATCCAATTCTTCGAATATCCCTAAAAGACCATCTCTCTCTGCGGTAAATCTAACCGTCTCCGAACCAGGATTAATACCCAACTGAGATTTCATTTTTATTCCTTTGTCAACGGCTTGCTTAGCTATAGAAGCTGCTCTACTCAAATCTTCGTAAGAAGAATTCGTACATGAGCCTATCAATCCCCACTCTACGTCCAATGGCCACCCATTCTCTTCTGCTTTCTCTTTCATCTCTCCCACTACAGTATCTAAGTCTGGTGTGAAAGGTCCGTTCATCATTGGCTTAAGCTCGCTTAAGTTTATCTCTATAACTTGATCAAAGTATTGCTCAGGATTAGCATACACTTCATCATCACCAGTAAGATGTGATGCGACTACATTTGCCAAATCAGCAACTTCAGCTCTACCTGTAGCTCTTAAATAACGCTCCATACTCTCGTCGTATCCAAACGTTGAAGTAGTGGCTCCTATCTCTGCGCCCATATTACAGATCGTTCCTTTTCCAGTACAGCTCATTGACTTAGCACCTTCACCGAAGTATTCTACAATAGCACCAGTCCCACCTTTTACAGTAAGTATACCCGCCACTTTTAGTATCACATCTTTTGGAGCAGTCCATCCGCTTAGTTTTCCAGTAAGCTTTACCCCGATCAATTTGGGAAATTTAAGTTCCCAAGGCATACCCGCCATCACATCTACTGCATCTGCGCCTCCTACACCTATGGCTACCATTCCCAGACCACCTGCATTCACAGTATGGGAGTCCGTACCTATCATCATTCCTCCTGGGAAGGCATAGTTTTCTAATACCACTTGGTGTATAATACCTGCTCCTGGTTTCCAAAAACCGATACCATACTTATTAGAAACAGACTCTAAAAAATTAAATACTTCATTTGATGTATTTATGGCATTTTGCAAATCTTCATCTGCTCCAATTTTAGCTTGTATCAAGTGATCACAATGCACGGTGGTAGGCACTGCTACTTGAGGCTTACCCGCTTGCATAAATTGAAGAAGGGCCATCTGAGCAGTGGCATCCTGACATGCTATTCTATCTGGGGCAAAATCTACGTAATCTTTACCTCGGGTAAAAACCGTATTTGCATTCCCATCCCAAAGATGACTGTATAATATTTTTTCTGAAAGTGTAAGTGGTTTACCTACTACTTCTCTTGCTGCTTTCACCTTCGCATCTAAATTAGCGTAGGTTGTTTTGATTAAATCTAAGTCGAATAGTTGTTCTGCCATAAGAATCGCAAAGATAACCCAAAAGCATCTTAAATCCCAACGTGGAAACGCTTTTTGAGCACCTCGAATAGTGCCCGATAATTTTAACTGGCTGGGGTACAAAAATGACTACATACCAAAGATGATTTTCCCCTCTAAAGCAGTCTTTTCATTCTTTTCCACCTTGTATAGATACATCCCACGCAGTTCTGAGAATCCATTCACTACTTGATAATCCTTCGCCTCGAGCTGAATTTCCTTACACTCTTGTCCAAGCAATGTATACAGAATTAGTGAATAATCACCAGTCACATCTGCATCTTTAATATATATATTCAACTCATTTAGTGCAGGATTGGGATAGAGTTTGCTTTCATCAAATGAAATCAATTCAGGCAATATTGATGGGCCTGGATTAACTTCTTTAACACTGTAAATCCCCGACCTAAATGTTGTCAAATTAATGCGCATTTGTGCTACTTGGTCACGGGTAAACAGATTTTGACACTCATCGCTAGAGTAGTCCATATAGTTTTCTAACATATCAGGAAACTGAGCTCCTAGTATTTCTGTGCAGGTATTGACTCCAATGGAACACCCCCTGCTCGCCCTCCTGGCCAGTGGAGTGTCATCCATAAAGTCGTCTACTCCACATCCTCCGTCTCCCCAAATATGACGAAGACCGAGGTAGTGACCCACTTCGTGTACTAGCGTTTTACTTCCTGTAGCAAGTGACTCAGGATTATTCTCTCCTATAACCTTATAATGAACTACCACACCTTGCTTTTCTGAGGTAGAAAATGAGTTACTCCCTGTCCAGTTACTAGCACCTGTAGGTGGATATGCATAACCTAACAATCCATCGAAACCGTTGACAGATAAATCGCATATCCATACATTCATATATTTCTCTGTATCCCACGGAGCACTACCTACCTGTCTACTTTTTACCAAGTCGGATCGAGAAAGATTTGCGGGGCTACTGCCGAAAGTTAAATAACTTGTCTGAGTTCTGACTATTCCAGTACTAGGATTTCCATCCGGGTCTACTGTAGGTAAAACAAATTCTATTCTTGCGTCTGCAGCCACTGGTCTAAAAATATCACGTGTATTGACTGTATCGGGGTTAGTTCTTCTGAACGCATCATTAAGAACCTTAAGCTGGGAGTAGATAAATGAATCATTTACATTTTGAGTCTCATTATTATAGACCACGTGAAACACTACATTTACCGTGTAAATAGTATCTTGTGTATTCTTGTTTTTAATATGGCTTTTTTTTACCGCCTCAAAGAATGTGGTCTCTATGTTTTTTTTAATTCCCGAATTTAAAGAATCCAGATAATCTACGTATGCTTGATAACCGCAAATTTCTTGAGCACCTGCTTGGTGAGTAAAACCCAGAACAAAAGCAAAGCTTAACAGATGTAAAAATCTTTTCATATGCACTAAATAATCTCGCAAGATAATAAAATAGAACACACGACAATGTAAGGATTAGGTAAAACTTAACTTCCGGTAAACTTTGGTTTACGTTTTTCTATGAATGCTGCTACACCCTCAGTATAATCCGTAGAATCGCCGGCCAGTTGTTGATAATGGGCCTCATACTCTAATACTTCTTCCAGCGAACTGCTCATAGAATCATTCAGCATTTTCTTCATCATGCCTACAGCTAACGTCGGAGCATTAGCATAATATCGAGCAACTATATTTGTCTCTTCTTCGAGTTCATCTACACTTACTACTGCGTTTATCATCCCCCACTCAGCAGCTTTAGTAGCACTTACTTTACTACCCATAGTTGCCAGTTCGAAGGCACGTGCACTACCTACTAATCGAGGTAAAAAATAAGAAGATCCGGAGTCTAACACTAGACCTATTCCTACGAAGACTTCCACCAAGCTAGCCTGATCATGAGCAATGATGTAATCACATGCTAAAGCCAATGAGCAACCTGCTCCTGCAGCCACACCATTGAGCTTACAAATAATCGGTTTGGGCATATTACGCATGCTTCGAATCACAGGATTGTAGCCTTTTTTGAGAAAGCCTGAGAAGTTAATTTTCTTTCCTTCAATATCTTTCAGGTCCTGACCAGAAGAAAACGCCTTACCAGATCCGCTGAGAACAATTACTCTGCATCCCTTATCAGCCCCTGCAGCTTCCATAGCTGCCAGTAACTCTGACCGCATCTCCTCATTAAAGGCATTGTACCTGTCTGGTCTATTGAGTGTAATGTTCGTTATCCCTTGATCTGTGGTGTAAGTAATCGTATTGAACGTCATAAATATAGTATTGGTAATTTGATTAAAAAAAGAGAATGGGAAGTGCAGCCAAAAGTCCTGCTGCTATTCCCATACCGAGCTCAAAAGGAGTATGAGCCTTAGCTTTCCATCGGATGAACGCCACTGCTACGAGTATCCCTAGAACTAGCCAGGATGTCTGAAACAAGCCTACCAACTGATAATTATACATCACCATAAGACTCGCTGAGAGTATAAATGCCCACACAGCTGTATGCCAACTAGCCTTGAGCTCTACAAAGGCAAGCAGAAGCATAAGTACGTGTAAAAATCCTGCAGATACAAAGAAACTGATATACTCTGTCATGAGAAATATACTCACCACCGCAAATCCAAAATTAATCAAAGCATATGCCTTAAAGATACTTCTACGCTCCTCTAGGTTAGGCTCAGCAAGGTGTATCTTACGTATATATTTTAAAAATATTAACGGAAGAAACAAATAGACAAATAGTATCCAAATTAGGGATAATATCAGTGCATCTTGACCATACTTTGCTACTAACGGTGCATACACCAATAGACTAAAAACAGGCAAGAATACGGGGTGAGAAGCGATGGCTCCTATTTTTAATAGTAATTTCATTTATAGCTCTTTACGGAGTCGGGCCACAGGCTGATTAAGTTGTTCTCTATATTTAGCTACTGTCCGTCTCGCTATTTGATACCCCTTTTCTTGAAGTATTAGTTTTAAAGCTTCATCGGTCAGTGGCTTTTTCTTGTTCTCATCGTCTATAGCTTGCTGCAAGATATTCTTCACCTCACGGTTACTTACTTCCTCTCCACTATCTGTAGTTATTCCTTCTGTGAAGAAGTCTTTAAGTAAAAATATGCCGAAATCAGTTTCCACGTACTTGCTGCTAGCTACCCTACTAATAGTAGAAATATCCATCTCAATGGCTTCGGCTATATCTTTGAGAATCATAGGTCTAAGGTCAGACAAGTCTCCAGAAATAAAAAACTCTTTCTGGAATTCCATTATCTTTCGCATAGTGGTCAAAAGTGTACTCTGCCGTTGCTTTACGGAATCTATAAACCACTTGGCCCCATCTAGTTTTTGCTTAATGTACTGTACGGCATCCTTTTGAGATTTTGTTTTTTGTTTACTCGCATCATAGCTTTTCAGCGTTTCATTGTAAGAATTACTCACCCGTAACTCTGGAGCATTTTTCTGATTTAGTGAAACCACCAATTCACCGTAACTTTCTTTGACTATAAAATCTGGGATTATAAAATCTTTGCTTTGAGCTCCTTCTGACCCAGATTGGGCAGGCTTAGGATTCAACTTAGATATAAACTCTAATGTCTCGCGTAAGTAATCCTCGGATACATCAAACTTTTTAAGGATACGTGCATAGTGCTTTTTAGAGAAGTCTTCCATCATCTCATCCAGTATCTGGTAGGCGAGCTTGTATACAGGATTATTCCCAACCTCTTGCTTTCGTTTTATCTGAAGTAGTAAGCATTCTTTCAAATCTCTTGCTCCTACTCCTGCTGGATCAAGCTGCTGTATGTAACCTAGTATTCGCTGTAAATCTTCTTCTGTCGCTCGTATATTTTGAGTAAAAAGCAGATCATTTTTAATAGCGGTAAGTGGTCTTCTCAGATATCCATCATCATCCAGTGTGCCTATTATTTGATCGGCCAACAGTTCGTCTTCTGCAGTCTTCAGTGCGCTTGTCACCTGTTCCATAAGTCGTTCTCTAAAGGAAATGTAGTATACCACTGGCATAAACTCCTTTTCCTCATCCCCACCGTCGTAGTCACCACTTAAGTGAACTCCGCCGTCATCATCATTCATGTAATCGCTGACATCAAACTCTTCTTTGGTATTTTCATAATCAAAGTCGTCTGCTTCATCAAATGTATGCTCTACTTCTTCCTCTTCATCCTTGCCACTTTCCAAAGCTGGATTTTCTAGTAGTTCTTCCTCCACCCTTTCCTCAAAATTGAGTGTATTGAGCTGCAGCAGTTTAATAAACTGTATCTGCTGTGGGCTGAGCTTTTGGAGAAGCTTTTGACTTAAATGTTGTTTTAACATATCCGTATAGATAAGTAGGTGTAACGTCTTACTTTTGTAGTCCAAATTTAGCAAGATTTCTAGTACTAGCAAAATGCATACCAAACAATTAGACCAATACGTCGGAAAAGAAGTTACCCTCAAAGGATGGGTAGCCAATAGAAGGGAAAGTAAAACGGTAGTTTTTATCAATTTACGTGATGGACAGGGAATGTGCCAATGCATACTTGGCGTTGATGATTTAGGCGACACCTTATTTGCAGAAGCGAAATCTCTTGGGCAAGAGAGTTCGGTAGCTATCACAGGTAAAGTAGTAGCGGATGAGCGTCAAATAGGAGGATACGAGCTCCATGCCACTGACCTCAAAGTATACCAAAACGCAAAAGATTATCCCATCACCAATAAGGAACATGGCGTAGAATTCTTGGTAGATAACCGCCACCTGTGGCTGCGTAGCAGAAGACAGTGGGCAATCATGAAAGTACGTAACAGCATTATTTATGCTATTCACAATTTCTTTCAGAGTCAAGATTTTGTGCAGATGGATGCTCCTATTTTTACAGGGAATGCTGCAGAAGGGACTACTGACCTTTTTGAAACCGATTACTACGGCAAGCCTGCCTACCTCACACAGAGTGGACAGCTCTATGGAGAAGCTATGGCTATGGCTATGGGTAAAATATACACGTTTGGACCTACTTTCCGTGCTGAAAAATCCAAGACAAGAAGGCACCTCTCTGAGTTTTGGATGATAGAGCCAGAAATGGCTTTTTGTGACATTTTCGAAAATATGGATACCATAGAAGCTTTTCTAAGAGCTGTGGTACAAGAAGTATTAGCGAAGTGTCCTGCCGAACTGGAAATACTCGGTAGAGACACCTCTAAACTAGAAACTATCGCAAAACCATTCCCAAGATTAAGCTACGACGAAGCCGTAGAAATATTGAAAGGAAAAAAAGACGTAGAAGGTCAGAACTCACTTAAAACACTTGAAGCTGACCTAGAATCTGTAAATGCGCGCATCCTAGAGGCAAAAGCTGAGATAGTGGAACGTGAAGCTACTATAGCTGCAGGAGGAATCAAAAAAGGAGTTATCAATTTTAATCAGAATAAGATTGATGGTTTGAAAAACGAACTCAAGCAACTGGAAGAAGACCAACGAAATATCCCTAACTGGTTGACATCTGCACGAGACTTTACCTATGGAGAAGATTTTGGCGGAAGTGACGAGACTGTACTTACTCGCCTATTTGACAACCCTATTATGGTATACGATTGGCCACATGAGATTAAAGCTTTCTATATGAAGCGTAATCCTGAAGATCCACGTTTTGCAAGAGGTGTAGACGTACTTGCTCCAGAAGGATACGGAGAAATAGTAGGGGGTGGAGAACGTGAAACGAGTGAAGAATGGCTCGTAGAAAAAATCAATGAGCACAAACTACCGATGGATGTATTCCAATGGTATTTAGACCTCAGAAGGTATGGTAGTGTGCCACACTCAGGATTCGGGTTAGGACTTGAGCGATTGGTAGCTTGGGTATGTAAACTGGACCACGTACGTGAGACGATACCGTTTCCAAGGTACTATGGAAGATTGGAGCCTTAGGTTTACCCTCATAGTTGCATAGAATATATCAATCACGTATTTTTACTATGTGAAAATATTTAGATACATCCTAGCATTCTTGGGCATTCTTACCTTTTTGGCACTGTACATTATAGGCTCTATAGCCCCAGTAACGTCAGTATATTTAGGAAGACAGGTGCCTAAAAAATACGTAGAAGAAATAAAAGGCCTAAAACTCCTGAGACACGGCGAAAAAATAGTCTACTTCTACAGTGATGGTTTTATAGACATTAAGGACGGAATGTACTTTGTTACAGATCAGAATGTAGTTGCATATAACAATTTATGGGAAGAACCTGAAACGATCATTCCTTTCGAAACTATCGACAGCCTCTCTGTGGACTAGGATGAATCCTTTCTTGAAGACAGTTATATTTTCATAAGAACTCTTGACGGGTTAGAAGTAACCTTCCCAGTCCCAAGTGAGCGAAATCGAGATAAGATTTTTTATAAATTCATTCGAAAAAGATTATCCGAGAGTAGCATTTAAAGCTACTGAGCTAGGTTAAATCTGTCTGTTCATAGCAGACACCAACTATAACCCTCATACCCTCTCCCACACACAAAAGTCGAAAGCAAATTCATTTGCCTCACTTTGCTCATACTTATCACATTTTACTTGCTCCCATCCATTCAGATTAGGCTCTGGGAAATGAGCGTCTGCTTCTGGAAAAGTTCCATCTACTTCGCTGAGGTACATTCTATCTACCACGTCTAGCGACTGACGATAAATCTCCGCTCCTCCTAAAATAAAAATTTCTTCATTTTGCTCTAGTTTTTTGCCGAGTTCTATCGCTTCTGCCAACGAATGAGTTACAAAAGCACCGTTAGCTGTATAATCTTTATTTCTTGTGATGATGATATTACTCCTATTGGGTAACGGGAAACCAATACTCTCAAAACTCTTACGACCGTGAATGACTACGTGGCCTGCAGTCGTATTTTTAAACAAACGCAAGTCATCTTTTATCTTCCATAGCAGGTCATTATCCTTACCTATGGCATTGTCTTTGGCTCGAGCTACTATAAGAGATATCTTCATTATGAGTACAAAGTAAATTGAAGTTTTATTTTTGCCGCATATTTGACACAACAAATAACATACAATCAACAAGCTACATACTATAGAGAGGGAAATGGAAGTAAGCTACTCTACGTGCTCCACGGGTATGGGCAGCTGGCTAAATTCTTTATACGCAAGTTTAAGAAACTCGGTGAGGAGTACACTATAATAGCTCCCGAAGGGCAGCACTATTTCTACTTAGAAGGCACAAGTGGCCGAGTAGGTGCCAGCTGGATGACTAAGGAAAATAGAGCGCAGGATATCAAAAACCACATCGCCTACTTAGATGCCATACATGCTGAGTTGAGTAAAGAATACGATTGGGAAGAGATAAGTATCCTTGGTTTTAGTCAAGGAGTCGCTACGGCTTTTAGATGGCTGGCAGAGAGTGATATCAAACCAAGTAAGTTTTTAATATGTAGCGGGATCGTTCCTCCAGATGTAGACCTAAACATTAAGAAAGACATTTTCGACCCTATCAAAATGACGTACTTCAGTGGGGTAAATGACCCATATAGAACCGAGGCTTCCGTGAAAGAATTTTATGACAATGTAGCGAGCAGCAAGCTAGATATGGAACTCGTGAATTTTGATGGAGTACATGAGGTTTTTATGGAGGGGGTTATGGAGAGGCTTTAGATGTGAGTCGTGAAACCGCTGCGCTTTGAGAAGTGAGATTAATTTGTCGGAAATCACCTTCTCAATACTCATATCTCAAAATCTCACTTCTATCCTAAAACTCCTTCAAACTCAAATCCAAGCTCTTCACGCTGTGTGTCAAAGCACCTACTGAAATATAATCCACACCCGTTTCTGCATAGCTACGAATAGTATCTCCTGTGATACCACCGCTGGCTTCTGTTTCACATTTGCCATTTACTAGTTTTACAGCTTCTGCCATCTGCTTAGGCGAAAAATTATCAAACATAATCCGATCTACCAATCCTGTATCCAGTGCTTCCTGGACTTCTTTTAGGTCACGGGTTTCTACCTCTATTTTGAGGTCTTTGCCTTTGGAATTTAAGTATTCTTTGGTACGCATAACACCTTCTGTGATGCCTCCTGCATAGTCATTGTGATTATCCTTGAGCATGACCATATCCCATAAGGCAAATCGGTGATTTACCCCACCACCTACAGTCACTGCATACTTCTCAAAAGTCCTAAGTCCAGGTGTAGTTTTACGAGTATCTAGTAGTTTCGCATTGGTTCCTTCTATCTTTTTCGCCAGTCTATTGGTTACAGTGGCTATGCCGCTCATTCTCTGCATAAAATTAAGCATTAGTCGCTCAGCTTGCAGTATGCTATGCACACTTCCTTTTACCGTGAACGCAATCTCACCATACTTCACCCACGCACCTTCATCTATAAGCTGATTGAATTCCACCGATGGATCGATACGCTGCATAATATGCTTAGCTAGGTGCACACCGCATAGGACTCCTACATCCTTTACGAGCAGACGAGCTTGGCCTTGCGTGCCCATGGATATAGCACCTAAGCTACTGTGATCTCCATCACCTATATCTTCAGCTATAGCTAAATCTATAAGTTGCTTTACCAACGGATCATTGAAATTCATTGTTCAAAATTAAGGATTGAGTAATTGAATAATAGAATTATTGAATGTTATTTTCGAAGTGTGGTACACATCCTATCTAAAGAGTTTTCACTGGTAAGCGAATTCCTTCGTGAACTGAGAGATAAAGACATACAGCAAGACCGTGCTCGATTTCGTAAAAACATAGAGCGCATTGGGCAAATAGCTGCTTACAAGATCAGTAAAAATATGGAACACGATCTTCATTTCACTAGCACACCTCTGGGCATAGCCAAGGTTAAAAAAATGAAGGAACAACCTGTAATTGCTACCATTCTAAGAGCAGGACTTCCCCTTCAGCGCGGACTGAACGACATGTTTGATCAAGCAGACCTTGCGTATATCTCCGCGTACAGAAAGCATACTTCAACGACAGCATTTGAGATCGTACTGGAATATGTAGCTACTCCAGATATCAATGATCGCATACTTATTATCTGCGACCCGATGCTTGCTAGTGGTAAAAGCCTAGTTCAGACCTATGAAGCTTTTATGAAAAAAGGGGAACCCAAAAAGGTATATTTAGTAAGTGTAATAGGCAGTCAAGAGGGAGTAGATTATGTCACAGCAAATATTCCAAATGCAGACCTGTGGATAGGTGTCGTAGATGAGACGCTGGATGCAAATGGATATATAGTGCCTGGATTAGGAGATGCTGGGGATTTGAGCTTTGGTACTAAACTATAAACATTAAGAAATGAAAAGTTTAAATCTTAATGACCTTACCAATACAAAACTTAGAACCGCCACATGATGCTCTACTTTACCACCAAATAGTTTCATTCAACCTTACTACACCTTAGTGTTAAAAAACATAAAATACATGCCAAAAAACCTATTCTTTGATCTAGACCATACCATTTGGGATTTTGATGCCAATGCAGAGGAGACGCTCCGTGAACTTTACCACATCTACCAAGTACGTTTCTTATCACACAGAAGCGAGCAAGACTTTTTAGACATTTACGTAAAAAATAATGACGAGATGTGGAAACTCTACCGCCAAAATAAAATAACTAAGGATGTGCTCCGCAGCAAACGTTTTGTAGACACTTTCCGAGAAATGGAAGTAGACGAAGAAGAAATCCCACACAATATTTGGGAAAAATACCTAGAAATATGTCCGACTAAAACCATACTAATGCCTGGAGCACGAGAAACACTCGACTACTTAGCTGGCAAGTACGAGCTGCACCTTATCACGAATGGGTTTGCTGAAGTACAACGCAGAAAATTGGCACACTCCGACTTAGGTAAATACTTCCAATCACTTACCATATCAGAAGAAGTAGGAAAGCAGAAGCCGCATCCTTTGGTATTTGAAACAGCTTTAAAAAATGCAAAGAGTTCACTAAAAACGAGTCACTACGTAGGTGATAATTTAGAAGCAGATGTAAAAGGAGCTATAGCTAGCGGATGGAAAGCGTACTGGTTAACTAAGGACGACACGATATACCAGCATGAAGATTGTCACTCAATCCAAGATCTGAGAGAATTAAAAGAGATATTTTAAAGCTTAAAAAGCCTAAAAAATTCCACCCAATCCCAAGCGCCATCTCCTCTCCAGCAGTCGTCAAAATTATACTGGGCAATGAAGAGTAGCACAAAAATTAAAACAGAAACAACCCATGTTATTTTAATGACAGACGGTTTCCAAAAACGCAGTAATCCGGACATGGGCAAAGCAAAAAATGCCAAATGTTCAGTAAATCCTCTATGACCAAAGCCACAACCTAAGGTAGGGGACCACCACGCCGCATAAGTAATAGTTATAGCTAAAAAGTAGCCAACATATAGCATTGCTTTATAGTCCTTTTTTTGTCGCTGATTAGCTACCCAGACGAAGACTAGCAGTAGAATGGGGATATAGACTAGCACACCATTATTTGCCCCGAACCAAAACTCTAGAAGGTGTAATTTATTCCACCGATTAAAGGTTTCGCCCGCATAACTATCTGCCAGCAAATTACCATAAGCATACTTATTGTAAGCTAGCTGAAGTGCTATTGGAACTAAAGCTATAGGTATTCCGATTACTAGCCCAATTAAAGGCTTTACAAACGTTAGTTTTGGCAGGTCTTTTCTAAACTGAAACAGTAGGTACGCAATAGGAAAACTAATGAAAACTAGATTAAGAGGTCTTAGAGCAACTACCATACAGAGCAGAAATAGTAATAGGATAATCTTCCATTGAGACACTAGCTTTCTCTGTACACTATCATAAAAAACATGGAGTAGTCCCGCAAAAATCATAAATGAGTAAAGGTGCGACATCCCCGGATCACGGGTGATGTAATACAGCAAATTAGAGCATCCCAATACCATAAAAGTAAGTAAGTAGGCTCTCGTAGCATCAAGACCCCAAAATCTCCTACCTATTACAAAGAAAACCAGCAAACCCACCGTACCATAAAATGCTCCGCTAAAACTTAGAATCTTATGATGAGTGGTGGTATATCCTTTCAATTCTTCTACCCCTTTCCTATGGTCTATAGCTGCGGCTAACGCAAAAAACGGTGCTTCCATCAGAGCTACACCGATAGGATACTTTGTGATGATTTTATGCTCTTCAATACGAAAACCCGTTCCTGTTTTTATGTCGATACCCGCAGGCATTTGCTGCCCATCCATGCCATAATAAAAGAATGCAGGAAGGTACACATGGTAGCCAGCTTTATCTGTAAATAGTTCGGAATGATAATCGAAAGCAGGATGCTTACTGTGTCGGTTTAGAGAGACAAACAGGAGAAATAAAAAGAGTAAACCAAATAGTATTTTATCTCTATTCTTGAGCACTCTTTCTAATTTTGCATCATAGCCCAAAGTTTATCTTTGAGTTCTAGTATTCCGTTGCCACTCACTGCAGATATAAACAGTACTGGACAATCTACATCAAGTTCCTCGCGCATTTCTTTTTGCAATTCGTCGTCGAGCATGTCTGATTTGGTGATAGCCAGAATTCTGTCTTTAAACATGAGCTCTTCGTTAAACTTACTCAGTTCAGAGAGTAATATCTGGTACTCTGCATTGATATCGTCACTATCTGCAGGTATCATAAAAAGCAAAGCAGCATTTCGCTCTATATGTCTCAAAAATCTATGGCCCAATCCTTTGCCCTCACTAGCCCCTTCTATGATTCCTGGGATATCCGCCATCACAAAGGACTTATATTCTCTGTACTGTACTATTCCAAGATTAGGGGTGAGTGTAGTAAATGCATAGTCTGCTATTTCTGGCTTAGCCGCAGATACTACTGAAAGTAGTGTAGATTTACCTGCATTAGGCAGACCTACTAGACCTACGTCCGCAAGGACTTTTAGCTCTAGTACAAACCACTGTTCTTTCCCCTGCTGACCTGGCTGTGCATAGCGTGGAGTTTGATTCGTAGCACTTTTAAAATTCGCGTTACCAAGACCACCTTTCCCTCCTTTTAGAAGGACAATTTCTTGACCATCTTCTGTAATTTCTCCAAGAACTTCAAACGTTTCGGGATCTTTAGCAACGGTACCTAGAGGCACTTCCACGATCTGATTTTGGCCACTTTTGCCAGTCATGTGTTTTTTCTTGCCGGGCGCGCCATCATCACAACGTACGTGGCGTTTATACTTCAGGTGCAGTAATGTCCACAGTTGAGCATTACCTCTCAGGATAATAGAGCCCCCAGCTCCACCATCTCCTCCATCTGGCCCACCTTTTGCATTCAGGTTATCTCTGAAATAGCTATGACTTCCTGCGCCACCGCTTCCACTTTTACCGCAGATTTTAACGTAATCTATAAAGTTTTGGTTACTCATGGATGTGCTTTTGATTTGTTATTATTATGAAAGAGATTAGTCTTTATCAGACTGTTTTGCTTCTATGGCTTGACAAAGTCGGTCAAATATGTCATCTACCGAACCCATACCGTGGACCCCAATATACTTATCTTTAGTGGAGTAAAAACTAGCTAAAGGAGCTGTTTCTTCTTTATACACCTTAAACCTATTGCGGATAGTATCTTCATTTTGGTCGTCTACTCTCCCACTAGTTTTACCTCTTTCTAACAGCCTTTTTACCAGTTCATCTTCCTCTACTTCAAGCGCCAGCATCATACTTACTTCCGTATTCAGGCCTTCAAGCATTTTAGCTAGTTCTTCGCCCTGGTCTATAGTGCGAGGATATCCGTCAAAAATGAATCCATTTTCATTTAAGTTACGCTCAACGAAGTCTTTTACCATGTTATTGGTAACCTCATCTGGAACTAACGCTCCTTTGTCTATGAAACTCTTTGCTAGCATGCCTAGCTCCGTTTCGTTTTTGATGTTATACCTAAAGACATCTCCTGTAGATAAGTGAGTCAATTTGTATTTTTCTATAAGTTTAGCACTCTGTGTGCCTTTTCCCGCCCCTGGAGGGCCAAATAAAATGATGTTTAGCATTGGTTTATTTGTATGATGCAAAGGTAGATTATTATTAAGGGTTCTTTAACATTACTTATCAAAAATAGCTTGTAACTTAGATTTTGTCTGCTGCCACAATCTTGTAGCCTCATCAGAGATGTTCATTTTTATCATAATAAAAACAAAAAACGAGGAAACCAGAGATCCTTTTACTAGTATGGAAAGAAATGGATTCGATAATGAAGGAAATAAAAGACTTAGTCCATATAAGCCCAAGGTTAGAACAGCCACGGATACAAGCTTAAGCTGGAAAGGATGTATCCCAAATTTGGTATAAATGTAAATAGTCTTTAGTGTGTTGTACAATACAACAGACATCATAGTGGCCAAGGCTGCCCCTGCAATATCAAACTGAGGAATAAACATCAAATTAGCAATAATATTAAGGACAGCCAGCGCAAACAAGGCATAGAGATTGAACCTAAAATATTTTGAATATGCAATGATCACTTCATTTACACTAGTGACCATATCAAATAGTTTGGCCAAACCGAGGATGAGTATTACTACCTTACCTGATTCATACTTTTCTCCATTTGGTATCAGTTCAAAAATTGCATCAATATTACTCCATAAAAGAAGCATTAAAAAAGAGCCGAATAGGAATAGATTTAAACCAGCCTTTTTATAAATAACCTCAACATCTTTGATATCATTGTTCTTCATAGATTTGGCTACTATCGGACCTGAAATTGCCAGAATAGCCGCAGTGGACACTACTAGAAGGTTTGAAGCATTAAGTGCGATAGAGTAGACTCCCGTTCTAGAGAAGTTGAGCATATCTGTCACCATGAAGATATCTATCTTATTAGCCAAGCCACTGCTTAGAGTACCGAGAATACCAAACCCAGCATATGTTGACATTCTACGCATACGCTCTTTGGTGAAAAACGAAAAATTCATCGATAATCGAAAATTACCTTTCCTCCAAAGGTACCACGCAAGTATTAGCGTACTTGTAGCATATACGCCTCCTACTACACTCAGCATATCGTTAAACTCAATGAGAGCAAAAAAGTATATAATCCCTCCCACGGCCAGCCCTACCTTAATGTATAGATTTCGAAGAAGTGAGGGTATTGCAATTAGACCATAATTGGTAGAGTAATAAAAAAACAAGGACCCATAAACAATAGCAGCAGTGGTCACAGATATGACTGCTATATTCTCTATAATTTCATTCGGTAGTATTGTTGAGAATAAATATACACCAACTAAAAAAAACGTAATCCCAACTCCAAGAGCAATAATACCCATGGTAAGTAATGCATTGTTCTTGCCATCTTTAGTTTGGAACTCAGGGAAAAAACGTACCACTACATTAAAAACTCCAAGACTACAAAAACTTGCTACCAGCGCAGCTACTTCTTGAATATACCTAATTTGACCTAGTTGACTTTCTGAAAAGCAAAGGGTAAAAAGAAAAAAAGTATTAACAACGCCAACTACTGCAGCGGCATAATTTACTGTGCTTGCTTTTAATGTTTGCCGAACGATTACACCCATTCTAAAGCTCTATTGATTGATATACGCTAAATAAAAGATTTGAATGATTATCAGAGTCAAAATGAGCGTGCAAATAGCTTTTCCCTTTTCTACCCATACCCCCCCTTATGGAACCATCATTGGATAGATGAATCATATTACTTAGATACTCATCATTATTTGTGAAAACTAAACCGCATTCAGCATTTAAAACAAGTTCCATTTGGGGTCTACAGGCCGATACTATAAGTGGTTTGCCAGCATACATATACTGAAAAATCTTATTGGCAATTCCAGAGTTATGTTGATCATTTACGTGAAAAGGAGCTAGACAAACATCCACTCTATTTAATTCTGTAAGTAACTCGTCTAAAGATATCCATGGAATATACTCCACATTATCTTTTAAAGCATCTCGTTTCAATAGCTCATCAAAACGATACTTATCTGATTTATCTACCGGTCCAATAATCCGGAGTAGCCATTTTTTCTCCATAGCCATAGCACGTTCAAACACTTGCAATGTCTCAAATATCCCTCTACGATCTGCCACAACTCCAAAATATAAAAATGTAACTCTTTCATCTCTTTTTTTGTCTTGATCAATGATAAATTTTTCGAACCTAGAAAAATCCACAACGTTTGCAAAAACAAAAATATTCGCAGGATTCAAGTCTGAGTATTTCGACACTAAATCCTTCTTATAATTCTCCGACAATGTGATGATTAAGTCAACACTTCTTAAGATTCTACCTTCTAGCTTAGCCCACCTTTGTGGTCTAGTTAGCTGTCTTCTAATAAAACCTTTTGTCCAATTATAGGTACAAACTGTTGCGGGAAAGTTCTCATGTAAATCCACTATAATTTTTACATCCTTTCGAGCAGCATTTTGGGCCGCAGCTGCAGGAATAGCCATATATAAATCGTGTACATGCAGCACAACTATATTGTGTTTTTTGATAAATTTTCTTATCCCTCTTTTCCAAATCCAGTGATAAATGGGCAGCCAACTTGACAGTGCAAATAAGATCTCTTTTACTCTTTTGCCAAGATATATGGAATCCAGGTCATTATCGTGGCTAAGACTTCTTGTGTTCCTGAGATGCAGGACATACACATCATGCTTCTCTTTGAGCATAGCCACTTGTTTGAACACTCGCCCATCATTAAAAAAATCGTTATCTACGACTACACCAATCTTCATTTAAAAAATCAAAGTTAAATATTCTATACTCATGTACGCACAAAAAAGTAGCTCGTTAATTTTTTTAGACCGATAATATCCCTAAAACAATTTTTGATATCCTATTCACAAACCTATTGAATTAAAACTACGGTTTCAGAATGCCCTATATTATTCCTTAATTATCATATTGGATGACACTTTCTTTTTAGATAGCATGGCAACTAAATTCCGGTAACTAAACAATATAATAACAAGAGAAAACTTTAATTTCGCACCAATGAAGGTTAGAAAAGTTCCATTAATAGGGCCCATACTAAGTAATTTGGCATCAGCAATTTATAAAAAAAAATATTTTAAAAATTCAAGTGATTATTGGGATAATAGATACAAAAGCGGGGGAAATTCAGGATCTGGTTCTTACAATCAACTAGCTCAGTTTAAAGCTGAAATAATTAATAACTTTGTCAAAAATAACAATATAAACTCTGTTGTGGAGCTAGGTTGTGGAGATGCTAATCAGCTTAAAATGTTTAATTTACAGAATTATATCGGCTATGACATTAGCCAAACCATCTTAGATCTTTGCACTAAGGAATTTGCAAATGACAACTCAAAGAGATTTAGGCATATTTCAAATTTCACTCCCCAAAAAACTGATTTAATAATGAGTTTGGATGTGATTTATCATCTAGTCGAAGACGATGTTTTTGAATCTCACATGCAAGCATTATTTAATTCGAATCATAAATATGTAATAATATACTCTTCTAACTACGATGACAAATTTGATGAAACAAAGCCGTCGCACGTTAGGCATAGGAAATTTACAAGCTGGGTGGAAAACAAGGCTCAACAATTCAGACTAGATAAACATATTCTAAATAAGCACCAATATAAAGGGGATGAAACAGTAGGCTCATTAGCAGATTTTTATTTCTACTCGCAAATTGATGCATAGATAAAAAAATTGGAACAAAAGCCACATATTATTCATCTACCTAGAATATATCCTTCAAAATTCTCACCTCTTTCTGGAATTTTTTTTGAGCAACAAGTAGACGCTCTTCGCTCAACACCAAATCTTAGTATTAGCGTAATTGCCCTAGTACAAAAGCCTTTGTTAAGCAGTTTATTTTTTGCGAATCTGAGGCTTTGGTTCAAGACACTGATGCATGATACTAATAACGGTATCACTCAAATCACCTATATTTTTTCTTTACCCATGCCTTTTTTAGTAAAAAGGTACTATATCAATCTAAGATGCTATTGGAGAATAAAAAAACATGTTAAGAAACAGGGAAAACCCAATTTAATTCATCTACAGACGTACGAAATGGGGATTGCTGCTCTTTGGGTGAAAAAGAGACTTGATATCCCATATATAGTTACAGAGCACTCGTCTAATCTGTATTCAGATGCAACAAGGCTTAGTAAGAAAATGCTCTCACAAATTTATCTTGAGAGTAGCTATAACATCGCTGTCAGTCCCTATTTTGCGAATTTCTTATCTACGAAATTTAATACAAAGTTTGACTATATACCAAATAGTGTAGCTATTGAAAAAAATGGCATCAAAAAAGATAAAAACAATGCTCTAATTGAACTGATTCACGTCGCACATTGCGTACCGATAAAGCAACAAGATTTGCTCCTTCGAGGCTTTAAACAAGCCTTATATGAAAACCCGAATGTTCATCTTACAATTATAGGCGACGGACCTGAATTGCCTAAGCTAAAGGCTCTTGCCAGGGAGTTAAACATAACAGAACAAGTAACGTTTTGTGGCACATTGAGTAACGAAGAGGTAAAGTACAAAATTCAGGAATCTGATATATTTATACTTACTTCAAAAAAAGAAACTTTTGGCGTAGTGCTTATAGAAGCCATGGCCGCAGGGCTGCCTAGCATATCGACAAAATCTGGTGGCCCAGAGGGCATCTTAACAAACGACAATTTAGGAATACTCTGTGATCAAAGTCCAACGTCAATCGCTAACGCTATATTAGAGGCTTCAACAAAGGAATATAACCCAATAAAAATACGAGAATATGCAATTAAAGTGTTTTCCGCAGAAGCCGTAAGTAATCAGATAGTTAATATTTATAATCAAGTAATGCTAACTAATAATCAATGAGTCGAAAAATCCTACTCATATCATACTATTGGCCGCCAGATAACAGCTCTGGAGTGCAGCGATGGGCATACTTTGCTCATTATCTGCACAAGGCAGGATACCAGATAGAAGTCTTAACGGTAGATCCAAGTAAGGCAAGTTATAAGAATACGGACGAGAGCTTTACATCACTCGTAGCTGATATAAACACACACACAACATCAACCTTTGAACTCTTGAAGGCCTACTCATTTCTAACAACAGGAAATACAAAAAAAGGGATACCTCGTGGAGGCATAGACGTTAAAAAGAATATTCTTAAACAATTAGCAAATAAGGTGAAGGCTGATTTCTTTGTGCCAGATGCACGAGTAGGCTGGAACAAATACGCTCTTCAACGTGCTAAAAAACTCATACAAGAAGACACTATTATAATAACTACCGGCCCACCACAATCCACACACTTAATAGGGCTAAAACTAAAAGAAAAATTCACAGAAAATAAATGGATAGCTGACTTTAGAGACCCGTGGCTAGAGCTCTACTCCAATCAAAATCAACCACAGAGTAGGTGGGCCGCTAACAAAAATAAAAAGCTAGAGGCTTCAGTACTATACGCTGCTGATGCTATAACGACGATAGGCCCATCGTTGGCTAAACTACTACAAGACAAAATAACCGATAAATCTAAGGTTCACTTTTTCTATAATGGATATGATGCTAAAAAGATGGATTCCGTAAACTCAGAAGAGCAAGAAGGATACGTCATCACATTCATCGGATTACTAGCAGAAGACTATCATACAGAAGGATTTCTGGAGGCTTTAGAACGTTTTTCCAATACTAATTCGAAGGCTAAAATAACGTTAAAATTAGCAGGCAATATAGCACCTCACTTTTTACGGAGAACAAAAAGCATCCCAAACCTAACTACCGACTATGAAGGCTTCGTATCACATTCCAGGAGTTTAACCCTCATGAAGTCAGCCTCTATCCTCTTCACTATACTTCCATCACAACCTCAGGACGAAATTATCATCTCTGGCAAGATGATGGAATACCTTGCTGCGAACAGACCGATTCTCTGTATAGGAAATAAAAATGGCGATGCTGCCTCACTTATTGAAAAGTGTAATTCTGGTTTAGTTGTAAATCACAATGAGTCAAAAGCAATGATTGCATTCTTAGAGGAAGAATTACATAATTCTCGAGATGAGGTTCGAAGCCCCGACATCTCTAAATACAGCAGAGAACAAATAGCTAAAGAGTTTTCTATCTTTTTGAACACACTATCAAACTAGCCATTCGTATACAATATTTGAGCTTATTGTGCGTACTTCACAAACTAATTCTATTTTTGAGCCTAATCATTTAAAAGCACTACGATTTTGGAAAAATTAAAATCAATTCTAAAGACCTATAAAGATCAATTGTTTGCCCTCCTAATTATTTTGGTCCTTACTGCATTATTTGTTCCCAGTAACTTCAATAATAAGGTCCCTGTTCAGAGTGATATTGTACAATTTAAAGGGGCTGCCAGTGAAATTAAGGAATACCGAAAAAAAGAAGGCGGAACTATCCTTTGGACAAATTCACTATTTGCGGGAATGCCGGCATACGCGATTAGTAACCCAAATGAACCTGTCATAATAAAACACTTAAAAACTCCAGCTACGCCAAGAATTTGGTCTCAGCTATTCTTATATGTTTTTTGTGCGTTCATCATGCTCAAAGCATTTAACGTACGCACTTGGCTAGCACTTATCGGAGCTATAGGGATAGGATTTGCAACAGAGAATCTTACTATTTTAGCTGTAGGCCACAACACAAAAGCCGCGGCAATAGGGTACCTGCCCTTGGTGATAGCAGGCTGCCAATACCTTTTTAGACAGCGACACTTACTAGGCCTTACCATACTATCTGCTGGATTTGCCCTCCAGATATATGTAAATCACGTACAAATCACCTACTACGGTGGCTTTATCGTCGTGTTGTTTTTCTTGTTTATGGCCATAGAATACATCAAACAAAATCGAATAAAGGATTACCTAATAGCTGCATCACTTGCTGCAGCTGGAGCGGGGATAGCCCTCGGTGCCAATAGCCTAAATCTTTTACTCCTTCAAGAATACGCAGAGGAGTCTATACGTGGAGAGTCTGCACTTACTATGACTAAGAGTGATAACGGTAAGACAAACGTCCAAAACGGACTAACCATGGACTACGTGTTCTCATACAGCATGGGCTGGTCAGACTACATGGCTACAATTATACCAAACTATAGTGGCGGAGACTCCGACAAGCTCGGACTGTACTACGGAGACATAGGATCTACCTCTGGGCCTAAGTATATTGGTGCTTCCATCTTTATACTTGCCTGCTTAGGTCTAGTCCTTATCTCAGGATTGAGGAAATGGTGGCTTATCAGCACTATACTCCTAACTATCATACTTTCTATGGGAGGAAATCATTTTACTGGAATAAATGAGTGGATGTACAATCACTTCCCAATGTACAATAAGTTTAGAGCTCCAAGTATGATGATTGTGCTCATACAACTGAGTGTCGGGCTGCTTGCTATTTTAGGTTTGGAGAGTCTCATCAGTAATAGAGACAAGATAAACGTGAAGCATTTAGCCATAGTAGGCGGGTCTGGAATTGCACTATTGTTCCTTCTCACTTTTTCTGGTACTGCATTCAATGACTTCAATAGCAATGCTAAAGAGACAAAAAATGGAATCTACGACGCAGATGCGCAGTTTGCTACTATGCAAATAAAGCGACAAGGCGGACAAGCAAATTCTGAAAATATTAATCGATTCAAAGAGCAGCTCAGTGATATGCGCATCAAAGAGATGAAAAAAGACGGATACCGCAGTATCTTTTTCGCACTAGCTGTACTCGCATTTGTATTCTTAATTTACAAAGAAAAAATTCAAGTAAAATACGCCCTACTGAGCATAGGTCTCTTGATTACCGCAGACATGTGGTTTGTAGGCAAGAGATATTTGGACCACGATGATTTCAAGAAAGCACAAGCACAAAGTCAGCCATTTCAGCCATATGCTGCCGACCTAGAAATACAGAAAGACAAGAGCTACTACAGAGTGCTAGACCTTACACAGAGTACGCTCAACAGTAATAGATGTGCATATTTTCACAAATCAATAGGAGGCTATAGTGCTGCTAAGATTAGAAGGTTCCAAGACCTTTGGGACTGGTATTTAATGGAGGATCTTAGAGAGGGACGAGTACAGAATAATGCAATCTTCAACATGCTAAACATGAAGTACTTCATCTATCCGAATCAGCAACAACAAGGTGGAGCTCCGCAATACGGCATCAACAGGAACGCCTTAGGTAACGCTTGGTTCCTGCAAGATTTACGAATAGTGAAAAATGCAGACAGTGCCATATTAACACTAGGCTCACTAGACACTAAGACTACGGGCATTGTAGAAAGTGAATTCGCCGAATTAGTGGGTGAAAATAATGGGATAGATAGCACTGCTTCTGTGACCTTTGATAGTTATCATCCAGAGAAGCTGGAATATACTTCTACGAGCAGCACTGCTGGAAACCTAGTCTTCTCTGAAGTATTCTATGACAAAGGATGGAAAAGCTACATAGATAATGAGGAAGTCCCGCACTATCGCGTTAACTATCTACTTAGAGGATTAGCTGTGCCAGCGGGTACACATAAAATCACATTTAAATTTGAGCCTGAAACGTATGCTCTCGGTTCCACTCTAGCAATTGGGTTTGGGTCGATCATTTATATTCTCATTGGGTTATCTCTATTCGTATGGGTTAGGAATCAATTGGGTAAAAACAAGACTACCAAATGAGATTCTCCGAAGTACATGGCCTTGTAAAACAAAAAGAGCATTTGCTCAAGAGTATAGCCTCAAATAGGCTACCTCATGCACAACTCTTTTTAGGACCCGCAGGGAGTGGCAAACTCTCTCTAGCACACGCTATAGTGCAGTACCTTTACTGCACAGATAGAAGCGCTACAGACTCTTGTGGAGAATGTAGCTCATGCCGTAAGATCAGCACTTACTCGCATCCTGATGTGCATTACTCCTTCCCTACTGTAATCAAAACCTCCGGCAAAAAACCGAAAAGTGATGATTTTATGGAGGAGTGGCGTGCAATGAATAAAGATGACCACTACTTTAGCACTGCGGACTGGATAGGAACTATAGCTGATAGTGAGAATAAATCTCCGAATATAACTCGAGAGGAAACCCACAGTATCATGTCTAAACTGGCACTAAAACCCTATGAGGGAGAGGCTAAGACTCTCATTCTCTGGATGCCAGAATACTTACAAAAAGAGAGTAACGCCCTACTTAAACTAATAGAAGAGCCTGCTCAAAAGACTTATTTTATCCTAGTAGCGGAAAACTCAGACGAGTTACTTACCACCATCACTAGTAGAACACAATTACTAAAAATACCAGGGTACACGTATGTAGAAACTCAAGATTATCTTAAAAAGAAATACCACCTAGACCCTACGAAAGCTGAACAAATAAGCTACCTAGCAGAAGGTAATTTAAGAAGAGCAATGGAATTGGTGGAGAGCGTAGAAGATAACTACTCTGCCCTTTTTAGAGATTGGATGCTCGCGTGCTTCTCTAATAATCTGAAAAAAGCCGCAGAACTGTCTGATAACCTCAATAAACTGGGGAGAGTTCAGTTGCAAATTTTTCTTAAAAACGGACTTAATATTCTACGGGAAAGCCTCTTGTATACGATGATAGATGACTATCAAATCAAAGCAGAAAAAGATCAGCAGGATTTTATAAAGAAATTCAGTAAAACACTGAATGCTAGATACATAGAAAAAAGCTACGAACAAATAAATGAGGTTATTTATCACATCCAACGAAATGCAAATGGACGCATAGCACTCTATAACCTATCACTAAAACTACGCTATAATTTTATACGCTAATACAACACACCGATGACCATCCATAACGCAGACAAAATATTAATTCTAGCACCGCATACTGATGATGGTGAATTTGGGTGTGGGGCAAGCATAAACAAATGGATAGAAGAGGGCAAAACAGTATACTACGCTACTTTCTCCGCGTGTAAACAATCTGTCCTTCCTGAATTTCCAGAGGACGTCCTAATTACTGAAGTAAAGGCAGCGACATCACTGCTGGGCATAGATCCAAAAAACCTGATACTCTATGACTATGAGGTGCGTACCTTCAACTACCATAGACAAGAGATACTAGACGATCTCATAAAATTAAGAGAAAAAATAAAGCCGGACCTAATACTAATGCCATCACTTAATGACATTCACCAAGATCATAAAACAATTGCAGAAGAAGGCCTCCGAGCTTTTAAATTCTTCAGTATTCTATGCTACGAAATGCCTTGGAATAACCTTGTATTCAATACTACTTGTTTCAATACCCTAGAACAAAAACACATAGATAAAAAGATTGCAGCCTTAAAACTATACAAGTCTCAAGCCCATAGACCTTACAGCAATCCGGCATTTATAGAAGGCCTAGCACTCAATAGAGGCGTGCAGATTAACGCTCCTTTTGCAGAAGTATTTGAAGTACTCAGATGGAAACTATAGGGCCTATACTTGTAACTGGGGGAGGTGCCCCTGGAGCTCCTGGGATTATAAAGGCCATCCGAACCAAAGCACCAGAACTTAAAATATTTTCATGTGATTTACTCGACCAAACTGTAGGTAAAATACTGGCGAATGACTACTTCACTGTGCCACGCGGAAATGACCCTACGTATATAGATACGCTCCTAGCGAAGTGCATTGACCATAAAATAAAAACCATACTGCCCATTACCACTAAGGAATTAGTCCCTCTTTCTTTGGCAAAATCCCGTTTTGCCGAAAAAGGAATCACCGTATTAGTGAGCGAAGACAAGCAGCTCACTATAGCAAATGACAAAGGGAAACTGTATACGTTCTTATCGGATAATCACATAAAAGTCCCAAAATATCGAGTGGTACGTAATTACAAAGAATTTTGTGATGCAGAAGAACAACTTAACCTATCTCCCTATATCGTAAAACCATGTATCGCGAATGGTAGCAGAGGGTTTCGAATTATAGATAAGACCGTAGATGAGCACGATTTACTCTTTAACCACAAGCCCAACTCCACATTTATATCAGCAGAGAAGCTACATAGTACACTCCAAGCGAAGCCATTCCCCGAACTACTAATCTCAGAATACCTACCAGGCACTGAGTATACTGTAGACTGCCTTATCCTAGATGGTAGCATCAAATTCATCATCCCTCGCCGAAGAGATAAAATGAATAATGGCATTAGTGTAGCAGGTGTAATAGAACACAATGAGGAAATTATCGCCTATTGTGAAACTATACTTAATAGCCTTCAGCTAGACGGACCTATAGGTATACAAGTAAAGTATAGTCAAGACAATAAACCACTTATAGTAGAAATAAACCCAAGAATCCAGGGTACCACTGTAGCTTGCACTGGAGCAGGAGTGAATATTCCTTATCTTTCTTTTCATAAGTCTGAGTTGGCTGGTATGTCCAAGTACAATGATTATCCTATAATCTGGGGCACCAAGTTCATACGCCACTACTCCGAGCTTTATTATTAAATCGTTTCTCCTTTTTTAGATATATTTGGCCAGTCTATAGCTTTTTAGCTATGGTTCAGATGAGCACATACATTAATGCGCTCATAATCAAATAAATAGAACGGAGAAGGGATATATAATATGGGATGCGGAAGTTGCGGAAATAATAATGGGAGCCACAGCCCTGGATGTGGCAATAATGGGAGCTGTAGTACAGGTAGTTGCAATAAGCTAAATGTATACAATTGGCTTACTGATATGGTTTTACCGGAGGATTACAAGCCATTTAACATAGTGGAGGTACGATTCAAAGGAAGTAAAAAACAATTTTACAAGAATGTAAATAATCTAGAACTATTCACTGGAGATAAAGTAATCGTAGACTCAGATATAGGCTATGATGTAGGTGAAATCTCTTTGGCTGGTGAGCTTGTGAAACTACATCTTAAAAAATACGGTGTAGAGGAAGACAATTCAGAGATGAGAAATATCCGTTCTATAGCTACAGAAGAGCAAGTAAAAAAATACCAAGAGTATAAGGACAAGGAACAAAAAACCCTTGAAGAAGCTCGCACCATTGCACTCCAACTTCGCTTAAAAATGAAAATCAGCGATATAGAGTTTCAAGGAGATGGAAAGAAGGTAACATTCTACTACACGTCAGAAGGCAGAGTAGATTTCCGTGAACTTATTCGCAGATATGCATCCTCATTCAAAAGCAGAATACAAATGCTCCAGGTAAGTTACCGTGAGGAGGCGTCTAGACTCGGAGGTATAGGTTCATGCGGAAGAGAATTATGCTGCAGTACGTGGCTCACAGACTACAAAGTAGTAAGTATGGGAGCAGCCAAAACACAAAACCTTTCCATAAATATGCTCAAGCTAAGTGGACAATGCGGCAGGCTCAAATGCTGCTTAAACTATGAGCTAGAAACCTATCACGAGGCACTTAATCAATTTCCGAATGAGAAAGTTAGACTCAAAACTGAATCTGGATTGGCTAGTTTACGTAAAATTGACATTCTAAAAGGTACTGCATGGTACTGCTATGAAAAAAGCTTTGACTGGATACCAGTAGACATCAAACGGGTAAATGAAATCATAGCACTCAACAAAGCAGGAAAAACTCCTGCCACACTGAGCGATACTGCCTTAGGCGCTGAAGTGGCATTTAAAACATTGGAATACAAAGACGACCTACTTGGAGATACAGACCTCACACGTATGGACGAAAAGAACAAGAAATCTAGAGGTAAGGGAGCCAACACTAGAAATAAAAAAGGAGGGAATCGCAACACTACCAATAAAAATAACGGTCCTAGAAATGATCGTCCAAAGAGAAACGACAGTAAAACACCACTTAGAGATAAGCCAGCAGATGGATCAAGTCCTAAGCCAACTAACAGGAAGCCTAACCCGAATCGGAAACCTAATCCAAACAGAAAACCTAACCCAAATAGAAAGCCCAAAGGGGAAGGTAAGCCTGCAGACAAGAAGTCTAGTGATAACAAAAAGCCTGATACCAAAGAATAACCATGCAAGAAAGGCACTCCAATAGAAAGCAGTACTTTGATGAGCAGGGTCTCACTACAGCTAAACACGTCATTCCGTACTTAGCTGATCTAAAAACCATAGATGCAAATACCACTATCCTAGAAATAGGATGTGGAGAAGCAGGAAATCTAAAACCTTTTCTGGACATGGGCTGTCGTTGTGTAGGTATAGACATATCTGAGGGGAGAATAGCAAACGGCAAAAAGTTCTTTGCTGGTCATCCACATGAAGATAAGTTGGAACTCATAGCTGAGGATATCTACGATACTGAATCTCCTGAAGAGTTTGACATTATCATAAGTAGAGATGTGATAGAACATATCCCTAATCAAGAAGTATTTATGGAGCGTTGTAGAGATTTCATGAAACCCGACGGACTCTATTTTATAGGATTCCCACCTTGGCATAACCCTTTCGGCGGACATCAGCAGCTGCTAAAGCACAAGCTATTCTCGAAGCTACCTTACTTTCATATAATCCCACGGAGTATGTATAAGGGGTTACTCAAAATGATAGGTGAAAATGATGCTAAGATAGAGGGGATGCTTGAAATCTACGACACGCGAATCACCATAGACAGGCTCAATCGCATCCTAAAGAAAAGCAACTACTCTGTACTCAAGAAAACGATGTGGTTCTTTAATCCAAACTACGAAACCAAGTTTGGGCTGAAGCCAAGAAAACAGATAGGACTGCTAAGTGCAACCCCGCTTCTCAGAAACTTCTTCGTGACTGCCGCATACTATGTGGTGAGAGCAAACAAGTAGGTATAAAGCACCGTCTACCCTTCTTACCTGAGTTCGATGATTATTTTGGGCTTGGGTTTATAGATTCACTCGATTACGTATAGATCTGGCTAAGGTCATCTCGTCCGCATATTCCAATTCACCACCTACGGCTATCCCTTTGGATAACGTACTGACTTTTATGCCTAAAGCTCTTAGTTTTTTGGCAATATAGAATTCCGTAGTATCTCCTTCTAGCGTTGAACTAAGTGCGAGAATTGCTTCTTTTATTTCACCATTTTCTACCCTGGAAAGCAACTCCGGTATTTTGATATCACTTGGGCCTATCCCATCTACTGGAGATACTAGACCTCCTAACACATGAAACAAGCCGTTGTACTGCCCCGTATTTTCTACGGCTAATACATCTTGAAAATCCTTTACTACACACACAACACTTTGGTCTTTGGACGGGGACTTGCAGACATTACAAAGTTCTGCGTCACTGATATTGTAACATTGCTTACAAAACTTGATCTCGGTTCGCATCGTTATTAAAGCTCGACTCAGCTCTACGGTGTCTATCTCCTCTTGCTTTAATAAAAAAAGGGCCATTCGCAATGCACTCTTTTGCCCTACACCGGGGAATTTAGAAAGTTGATCCACTGCTTTATTGATAAGGTTAGATGATGTGCTCATGTGCGAAGGACAAATGTAAATACTGACATTAAGAATACAACATTATTCCGCAGGATGTGTTTAACTTGCACACAGATTAAATATACACTTGAATTTTACCAAAAATATATCAATCACAACTAGACCAAGACACGAGCCTGATCACATCATACAAGGAGCACGACATGTATTCAGCTATCATATAATCATTACCAATACTGGAATGGAAACAGTGCAGTTACTTCACAGGCACTGGTATATTACAGATGGCATCTTTGGTGAGCGAGAAGTAGAGGGCGAAGGTGTGGTAGGCGAGCAGCCTACACTTGAGAGCGGTGAGTCTTTCGATTACACCTCATGGTGTCCCGTATCTGAAGAGTACGGTAGCATGCGCGGGTATTTTACCTTTAAGGAACTGCGAACTGGGAAAATAGTCTATGCTGAGATAGAAACTTTTCTACTGATGCCAGAAGAAGCCTTAAACTAGGGAATATACTATTCCAATAACACCTACCGCCCAGCAGTAGTACGCAAAGTATGAGAGCTTGCTTTTCTTTACTATCTCTATCATCCACTTGCAAGCAAAATAACCTGCCACTAGTGCCGCCATAAATCCTGCTATAACTGTCGAATCTACTATAAGTGCAGAGGCTTGCTCAGTATCAGTAAGATCAAAATAATCTTTAAACTCCTTGGCCATAGCTCCAAAAATGAGAGGCAATACCATCAAGAAACTAAAGCGTGCAGCTTTTTCTCTATTGATACCCAGCATAACGGCAGAGGCTATTGTACTCCCACTTCGGCTTATTCCAGGCATAATAGCAATCGCTTGCACAACGCCCAATGCAAAAGCACTTTTATAGGTCACACTACCAGACGGGCTTTTTGCTCTGTCCGAGAGAAAAAGGATGACCCCTGTAAGCAGTAACATGGCACTTACCAGTAACACATTGCCATTGTAAAAATCATCTATTTGGTCTTTTAACAAGACCCCGACTAAAGCTGCTGGAATCATGGAGATAATGACCAAAAGTGCAAACTTGGTTTCATCATTCCATTTAAACTCAAATAACCCTCTGAATATCTGAATGATATCCTTCCAAAAGACAATGATAGTACTCAATGCTGTGGCAAAATGAAGCACTATGGTAAAGAGTAACCCTGCTTCTTTTTCTTCTATACCAAAGATGGCCTTACCTAACTCGATATGGCCACTACTACTCACTGGTAAAAACTCAGTAAGTCCTTGGACAATACCAAGGACAATAGATTCTATAAGCGTCATTATGCACTTTTTGGTTTTTTCATGATAGCTACAATCTCAATCAAAAATCCTAGTACCACTACAACAGGCGCTAACGTTGTCTTTCTGAAATCATAAATATCTTCCGTTCCATACATAAGTACAAAACCCAAGACTACTACAACCAGACCTATGATCATTAACATATAGTTCTGTTTCTCAAAGATAAAAGTAGAATTAGAAGGAGTAGATTTCTCGGTTGTTTTTTTAGATGTGCCCATTATATGTATCTTCTTATCGGTATGTGTCAGTATATTTTTAGTGAGGAGTCTCGTGCTAACCAAATAGCTATTGCTTCTCCTTCAATTAGCAAATATAACATCAAAATGTATGCATACCAGTTTTCACTAAAATGCAATCCTATTGTGCTTATATTCAAATCTGTAGAATGTAAAGAACAGAGACAAGCAATCACCCTCCTTGACACACTCCTATTAAAAATGCATAAAAATGCTAAAAATTACTCCCGGGTTTTTATGCTATGACCGCATTATGCTAAAACTACTTGAAAACAGCAGTTATTGCAGCGATACACAACCTACAATCTGAGTTTGTCTATTCTTTTGAGCCACAGATTAAGAATCCACAACTCCACAGACATGGAAATATTTTTTCAGCCTACTAAATAAAGCCACTTCCTATTCTCTTTCATTTCCGTCTCATAAATCTAAAATGAAAAAAAATCCGTTGCTTTGCCCCTTTCTAAAAAACTGATGAGTACCTACGATTTTCAAGCGATAGAAACCAAGTGGCAAGCAGAATGGTCTGCTAAGCAGATTTACAAAACTACCATAGACCATAATAGACCTAAATTCTATGCTTTAGATATGTTTCCTTACCCAAGTGGTGCTGGGCTTCACGTAGGTCATCCACTAGGATATATAGCCAGTGATATTGTATCTCGCTATAAACGACTGAATGGATTCAATGTCCTTCACCCGATGGGCTTTGATGCCTTTGGACTACCTGCAGAGCAATATGCCATACAGACGGGTCAACATCCTGCAGTAACTACTGAAGAAAATCTAACCCGCTACAAGCAGCAGCTAAACCGCATCGGATTCTGCTATGACTGGGACCGTGAATTAAGAACCACAGACCCTAAATATTACAAGTGGACGCAGTGGATTTTCATCCAACTGTTTGAGTCGTGGTACAATGCTAAAACAGACAAAGCAGAAAGCATAGATGCACTGATTACCATTTTTGAAAATGAAGGGAATGTAAAGGTAGAGCATCGCGGAGATGAGGTAAAACCCTTTACCGCAGAAGATTGGGAGAACAAGAGTAAACAAGAAAAAGAAGCTGTACTTCAGTGCTACCGACTCGCTTTCCAAAAAAAGACCACCGTAAACTGGTGCGAAGAACTGGGAACCGTTTTAGCAAATGATGAAGTAAAAAATGGGCTCTCTGAGCGTGGGGGGCATCCAGTAACTCAGAAAATAATGAAGCAATGGTACCTCCGTATCACGGCGTATGCAGATAGACTCTTGGAAGGACTTAACCGCATAGATTGGAGCGACAGCATAAAAGAAACACAACGCAACTGGATAGGACGAAGCGAAGGAGCACAAATAGACTTTAGAATTGAGACTAAAGGTGCGAGACAGGGCGAAGCCGTCTCACATCTCAAATCTAATCTCAAAATAGAAGTCTTCACTACACGTCCCGATACAATTTTTGGTTGTACATTTATGGTATTGGCACCAGATCACGAGCTGGTAAGCCAAATCACTACCCCAGAGCAGAAAGCAGAAGTAGAAACGTATGCTACGGTAGCCAATAATAAGTCTGAGCTAGAACGTAAAAAAGACAAATCGGTAAGCGGAGTATTCACAGGAGCATATGCCCTGCATCCATTTACCCAGAAAAAACTACCTATATACATCTCAGAATATGTTCTCAGTGGATACGGCACAGGAGCTATTATGGCAGTTCCCGCTCACGATGAGCGTGACCACGCTTTTGCAACTAAATTTGGGATAGATATCATTCAAGTTATTGAATTCCAAGTGTCTGTTCCCGCCTCCACAAGCGATAAAGATCAAGTTCGTGAGGACACGAACAACGACCAAAACAGCGAATCTGCTCGTGTCTCCACGAGCAACAATCAACTACCCTACGATGCAAAAAAAGGCAAACTGATGAATAGTGAAAACTTCGATCGACTGACGGTGAAAGAAGCTTCCGCAGCTATTATACAACTGGCAGAAGAACGCGGTTTTGGAACACGAAAAGTAAACTATAAACTGCGTGATGCAGGCTATAGCCGCCAACGCTACTGGGGTGAGCCATTCCCTATCATACACCAAGACGGCATACCTACCGTACTCCCTGCATTACCTGTAGAGCTGCCACCTGTAGATAGCTATGAAGCCAAAGGAACGGGTGAAAGCCCACTAGCCAATAACGAGGAATGGGTAAACACACCTGCTGGACGGAGAGAAACAGACACTATGCCCGGATATGCCGGAAGTAGCTGGTACTTCCTTCGCTATATGGACCCGAATAATGAGCAAGAATTTGCGGGAAAAGAAAGCCTAAAATATTGGAATCAAGTAGACCTATACATCGGTGGCACTGAGCACGCTACCGGCCACTTACTGTACAGTAGATTCTGGACCAAGTTCTTGTACGATAGAGGACATATCCAGTTTAACGAGCCGTTCAAGAAACTGGTAAATCAAGGAATGATACAGGGTGAGAGTATGCTTTTAGAAGCTAATGGTATTGAGCTTCATGTCCCAGTAAATATGGCTAGTAAAGATGCTACACTTAGTTTAGATAAATTTAAGGAGCTTCAGACATTAGACAATAGATTTGAGAAGCTAGACCTTAGTAATTTAGAGTTTGAAAATGATGTAATTCAACTCAAGACTCAAGTTGAAAAAATGTCCAAGTCCAAGTTCAACGTCGTAAACCCCGACGATATCTGTGCTGAATACGGAGCTGACACCCTTCGTTTATACGAAATGTTCCTAGGACCACTAGAAGACAGTAAGCCTTGGAGTACCAAAGGAATAGACGGCACCTACCGTTTCTTGAAGAAGCTCTGGGCACTATTCTTTGACCAAGACGACACTGCATTATGGACAGACGATGAGCCCAGCAAAGACTCGATGAAGACCCTGCATGCGACCATCAAAAAAATTACCGAAGACATTGATAGCATGTCTCTCAATACTTCGGTAGCTCAGTTTATGATTTGTGTGAATGAACTCGGAAGTCAGAAATGTACCAGTAAGTCTGTACTCGAGCAGGTCTTGGTATTGTTAAATCCTTTTGCTCCGCACATCACCGAAGAACTTTGGAATGCCATGGGCAACGAAGGGTTTATAGCAGATGCTACGTGGCCAGTATTTGACAAGAAGCACCTCATAGAAAGCAGTAAGGTCTACCCTATCTCTATCAACGGTAAAACAAGAACCAACCTGGAGTTCCCGCTAGATATGAGCAAAGAAGAAATAGAAAAAAACGTACTCGCAGATGAGATCGTCCAAAAATGGCTAGACGGAAAGCCACCGAAAAAGGTGATTGTAGTACCGGGTAGGATTGTGAATGTAGTGATGTAGAGTGATGTCTAATGGAGAGGGAGTCGGAATAGGATCATTGCTTGATTTTTGACAATTGACTATATTTGAGATATGAAAATACTTAAATATACCATGTTTTTAGTACTAACTCTTTCTCTATTCTTGAGTTGCAAAGATGATGAAGAAGACACCCCATCAAAAAAACCAACTCTCCGCGTAGTTGTAAATGGTGAGCTGCAGCAAGGCACTTCTATTTTTACAGTTTCTAACGACCGGGAGAACCACAATGAGACCAACCGAAACTTCTACCTTTACGCCGATTTAGAAGATTACGAATTTGGGCTGACTATAAGCAATTGGTCTTGGCAAGATTTATCAACTAATGGGCCGAAAGTAAAAACATACTTCCCTTCAGACGATGATAAACGCGACTGTAAAATGGATGATAATTTTAACCTAATGTGCGAAATGGCTACCATCTCATACTTCAGGTCAAGAGATACTTTTTACTTGACACGTCTATATGAGCATCAAGATAATACAGTTACCATTACTCGAAATTCTGAGAATACCATTGATGGGTATTTTGATGTTGTCTGCCAGACTGTACAAAAGGACACCGTTCACTTAAAAGGTAGTTTTAAGGATATCGAGATAGACTAAATAAGTCCAAGTTTACTTCACTTCACAGTAAATCTAAATTCCCCTACCTTTATAAAGCAACGGATCTTGCTAAACAAAGCATAGTAGACTACATTGCAGGGTTAGAAGATTCTGCGACTATCGCTACGTTAAAGACCTTTATCAAGGGTCTCCGCGTCGTTGATACTCTTGGGCAACTCCATAGCCTTCAGTAAGCCTTTTATAGGTTATGATAACAGGACTCCAGCAACAAACCTCAATTACCAAAAACAAAAAAATCTCTTGAAAATCTAACGGGAAAAAGATGGTTTTGAAAGACACAAAACTACAGAAGACAGATGAGTTATATCATCCGATTGGACATATATGTGCTGGTTACATATGCAAGTTCTGTGTAAATTTCAACACTGTAGATCCAAATGAAAAATACAAATTATCTAAAAGAAGAACTCTACGAGCTAATCAAAACAGATGCGTCCATTTTTGATTTTATTCAAGAGTCTTCCCTAGATGGCTTGTGGTATTGGGATTTGGAGCAGCCCGAAGAAGAGTGGATGAATCCTAAATTTTGGTCTGTATTAGGCTACGACCACCGTAAAATGCCGCACAAAGCATCGGCTTGGAAAGACATAATTTACCCTGAGGATTTAAAACTTGCTATGGATGAAATTACAAAGCATTTTAAAAATCCTGATCATCCTTACGATCAAACCGTTCGATATACGCATAAAAATGGCTCTACCGTTTGGATTAGGTGCCGTGGGTTAGCAATTCGGGACAAGCACGACAAACCGCTAAGAATGCTAGGTGCTCATCAAGAAATTACAGCATTAAAAAATAAAGAATTAAAACTTGAGCAGAATACTACTCAACTTCGAAATACTCAACAGATTTCTAAAATAGGCAGCTGGGAACTCGATTTAAAAACCAATGAAGTAATCTGGACTGAAGAGCTCTACAACATGTACGGCTTTGACCCTGGACTTCCTCCACCTGTTTATACTGAGCAGATGAAGCTATTCACTGCAGAAAGTTGGGAAAATTTAACATCATCTGTAGACGCCACAAGAGAGACAGGCATCCCATATGAATTGGAGGAGCTTAGAACCATTCGAAAAGATGGAAGCAATGGCTGGATCTGGGCACGTGGAGAAGCCGTATTTGATACAAACAAGGAGATTATTGGATTACGGGGAGTGGCTCAAGATATCACCGAAAAAAAAATACTTGAACTGGAGAAAGAGGCATTAATAAAACGCTTAAATTATGCTTTGGATGCTTCAGGTGATGGCATCTGGGATTGAACGCCCTCTGATGGTGTTACCATTTTTTCAAAAGCATGGGTAGAAATGCTCGGTTATGAGGTAGGCGAGCTTGCCTTCTTAGCGAGTGAATGGTCGGATAGACTGCATCCTAATGATGTTGAATGGGTCTTTACTGCAATCAATAAAATTACACAAACACCTAAAAAT
>ENA-OUOG01000287-OUOG01000287.1-marine-metagenome-genome-assembly--contig:-NODE-287-length-67080-cov-13.317941_pt1 | contig 67080 bp, 66 predicted proteins | sample MGYA00248635_ERZ508505 | MGnify/ENA primary metagenome ERZ508505 (study PRJEB26176, sample SAMN06267871) | marine metagenome | isolation source: Saanich Inlet, British Columbia, Canada | place: Pacific... | reverse complement strand
CATACTCCAAGCTTCTGGTTTGGCGCAGAACAGTGGTTTGACGGTTTTCCAAATTTTCAGAAAGAGTTCTGAGTTGCGATAAGTTTCGAGGTTCTCTTTTTTATCCCAATAGCTGTAGGTCATTACCACATTGTTGTACCTTCCTTTTTCTTGAAGTAGCTCTAGCTTTTGGCAACCCTCGTGCTTTCTAATTAGGTGCATGTTTGATTCGTAAATTTCTTTAAACTCCTCAACCTTATCTGGGTGAATAGTTAATTTTACAATCCGAATAAGCATAATTTATTTATTAAATGATACGGTAACAATTTCATCTTCTTTTAATCCTAGTAACTGCGAAGCACTCCCTCCATATCCTTCAACTCCTCTGTTTATAGCAATCTCGAGGTTTCCTCCAGTATTAAAAAGCGCTAGCTTCATGCCATCTCCCACAATGGAGTAGGTAGAACTTAGCTCTTTTAATTCGTAGTTTCTAAAACCGATAGTAAAGCTTCTTTTTTTACCAATTTCATCAAATAATTTTCGGGAAATATTAGTAATGGCATTTCCATAAGAATCTACGTGAACTACCGAACCTCGGATAAAAAATTCTTGAGTTTGTGGAATTGGCTTTTGGAAAGTGGCTATTTTTTCAATTCTTTTTCCAATAAATTCGGGAGTTCCTCCTCGCGCAATATGACAAGCCGCTTTTGCAAAAATATCTCTCGTTGGGAAAGTAAGTACGTTCGTATCAATGTCTAGGTTTAGTTCATAGAAACTAGTAGGTGCCGTGTCATAGATTAGAGAAAATAGCCCGTTGTCTGCTCCGATAAAAAAATGACCTTTGTACTCCATCAATATCGCTTGGCGGGAGGTGGAAATTCCCGAATCTACTCCTATGATGTGGACGGTACCTTGCGGGAAATTTTCAAAAGCGTGTTTTACCGTGTAAGCCGCATTTCGAATATCGAAAATTTTTATTTCATTCGTAATGTCTACAATGGTAACATCACCTTTTAGGGCTTTCAATATACTTCCCTTTACTGCAGATACATAATAATCTTCAATTCCTAAATCGGTTGTTAAAGTGATTATAGCCATGCAGATAATTCGTGTTACTTAATTGTTACTAATCTAAGTCAAAAATAAGAATTAAATGCAGGTTTTAAATTATTTACTCCGAATTTATTTATATTTATTGAAGGAACTATAAACTGAAAAATAAACTCAAACTTGACTGAAAAAATATTTACCATTACCGACATTGAACCAATTGATTTATTGGGAGTAAACAATAAAATTTTAAAGACAGTGGAAGCAAAGTTTCCTTCATTAAAAATAGTATCGAGAGGAAGAACGCTTAAACTAGTTGGAGAGGAAGAATTAATTGATGAGTTTATTGAAAAAATAAAATTAATGACCACTTATTTCTTAAAATACAATACACTGACAGAAGGTGATATTGAAAATATTTTGGGAAAAAATGGACATGAAACGGTCAAAGATTCGAAAGGAGATTTAGTAATTGTACATGCCAATAATGGAAAAAAAGTAATTGCCCGAACGCATAATCAAAGAAGATTGGTAGAGGCAAGTTTTGAAAACGACATGGTTTTTTCTGTGGGTCCTGCTGGAACGGGAAAAACATATACTGCGGTAGCTTTGGCGGTTAGAGCCCTCAAGAACAAAGAAGTGAGAAAAATTATCTTGACAAGACCAGCGGTCGAGGCAGGAGAGAATTTAGGTTTTTTACCGGGTGATTTAAAAGAAAAATTGGATCCTTATTTACAACCTCTTTACGATGCTCTCAGAGATATGATTCCTGCCGAAAAATTGGAAGATTTCATCGAGAACAACATTGTTCAAATAGCTCCTTTGGCGTTTATGCGGGGAAGAACACTGGACAATGCTTTTGTAATTCTGGACGAGGCTCAAAACGCTACCGAAGGCCAAATAAAAATGTTCCTTACCCGAATGGGAAGAAATGCCCAATTTATTGTCAATGGAGATCCTTCGCAAGTGGATTTGCCAAGGAATCAAAACTCAGGGCTAATCAAAGCGCTTGCTGTCTTGCGAGACATTGAAGGAATTGCTATTGTAGAATTGGATGAAAATGACGTAATTCGTCACCGATTGGTTAAAAAGATTATCAAAGCATTTAAACAATAAGAAAATGAATATTGAAAGTACAAAAACGTCCATTGAGAATAGCCAAAAAGCTGTTTATGACTTCTTAATGGATTTGAATAATGTAGAAAGTTTACTGCCCGAGGGAAAATTCACCGAATGGAAAGGCAGTTATGACGAATGTTCATTTAAAATGCAGGGATTTAGTTTGACATTGAAAAAAGACAGTTCCACACCAAATAGTGAGATAAAACTCACTTCGGGTGAGGATTCTCCAATTGATTTCGATTTGAATATTTTCATCGAAGAAAAGGGGGAGATGAGTGCAGAGGCATTCTTGATTTGTGAGGCAAGAGTAAATTCCTTTTTGAAAATGATGATCGAAAAGCCATTGACCAATTTATTCAACCACATGAGCGAAAAATTAAGCAGAGTTTCGCTCTAAATTCTGGGTAGGATTTGGTTTGTTAAATCAGTCCTTCATCAGCAAAGCTCAAGTAATTTCCGTCACCAATAATAAGATGATCCAATACTTTTAAGTCAAGTAGATTTGCTCCTTCAACTACTTTCTTAGTCAAACTAATATCGCTCGGGCTTGGTTTTAAGTTTCCCGAAGGATGATTGTGGGCCAAAATGATTGCAGAAGCTAGTTTGTCTATCGATTTTTTAAATATCACTTTCACATCTGCAGTGGTTTGGGAAACACCACCTCTTCCAATGAGTTGTTTCCCAATAATTTTATTGGCTCTATTCAATAAAACAATCCAAAATTCTTCGTGCGGTAAATCCGTTAGAACCGATTTAATGTATTCATACACTTGGTTGCTTGAGCTAACTTGAACTTTTTCAAGAATCTCTTCGCTTTTTCTTCTTCTACCCAGTTCCAAAGCAGCAACTATGCTTATCGCTTTTGCCTCGCCAATTCCCTTAAATTTAGTGAGGTCCGAGACGGTAAGTTTTGCTAATTCATTTAAGTTGTTTTGCGATTCATTTAATATCCGTTTACAGAGTTCTATTGCGCTTTCCTCTCTGTTTCCACTTCCAATCAAAATAGCAATTAACTCAGCATCAGAAAGTATTTGCCTTCCTTGTGCCATGAGTTTTTCTCTTGGTTGATCTTCTTCAGACCAATTTTTTATAGAGAGTTTTTGATAAGGTTCAGAATCTTTTTTCACGAGCTTTTTCGGTTAGGGTTGCACCAGAAAGATGCACCAGATTTTTATTTTTTGTTAGATAGTTCTCTACAATTTACAAAAAAATCAACCCCTTAAAAATTCGCTTTTACGTATTTGTTTATTTTAAGCTGTTTTTAGTTTACTTAATTTTGATTTACTAAACTTATTTTTAGCGTAAGATTCTGTGATTTTTAATTTTTTGATTTCTGCATTAGAAGGGATTTCAAACATTGCATCGGTGAGTATTGCTTCACAAATTGACCTCAATCCTCTAGCTCCTAATTTGTAATCTACTGCCTTGTCTACAATAAAATCGAGTGCTTTTTTGTCGAAAGTTAATTGAACATTATCCAATTCAAACAACTTGGTGTATTGTTTTAGCAAAGAGTTTTTAGGTTCAGTCAGAATTCTTTTCAACGCTTCTTTGTCCAATGGATTGAGGTGGGTAAGAATTGGAAACCTACCAATTAACTCGGGAATTAGTCCAAATGATTTCACATCTTGAGGACTCAAGAATTCTAATAAATTGTCCTCTTCAATGTCTTCAGAACTGGAGCCAAAACCAAGAGGTTGAGTCTTTATTCTTCTTTCGATCAATCGCTCAATCCCATCAAAAGCTCCACCAGATATAAATAAGATATTTCGGGTGTCAATTTCTACCATTTTTTGGTCAGGATGCTTTCTTCCTCCTTGTGGCGGAACACGCACATCAGTTCCTTCAAGGAGCTTGAGCAAGGCTTGCTGGGTTCCTTCAGAAGTTACATCCCGGGTGATGGATGGGCTGTCGCCTTTTCTTCCTATTTTATCAATTTCATCCAAAAACACGATTCCTTTTTGTGCCGCTTCCACATCGTAATCTGCAGCTTGCAATAATCTGGTCAACAAACTTTCTACGTCTTCTCCTACATACCCGGCTTGCGTAAATACAGTTGCATCCGCAATAGTAAAAGGAACATTTAGCATTTTAGCAATAGTCTTTGCGAGCAAAGTTTTCCCAGTACCAGTTCTTCCAACCAACAAAATATTCGATTTTTCTAATTCAACTTCCTCCGCATCACTTCCCGGGTTCAACAATCTTTTGTAATGATTATAAACAGCTACCGAAAGAATCTTTTTTGCATCTTCTTGCCCTATAACATACTCATCCAGTCGATTTTTTATTTCTTGTGGTTTTAAGAACTTAATGTCTTCTTGTAGGTCTAGATTTTGAGAATGAGTTTCTTCTTGAACCACGAGCTCATTTGCCTGCGTAATACAGTTTTCACAAATGTGACCATCCAATCCTGCAATTAGCATGGTTACTTCTTCTCTTTTTCTTCCACAAAATGAACAAGTTGAGTTCTCTTTTTTTGACATTAATCTTGATTTTATCACAAAGATAAGGAAGATATTAGAGTTTATTCTTCAAATAGTAATACGTATTTGTTTTATTCAACCTTTTTAAATCCCATGGCCTCATTTTGTTTAACATTAATTTATTTTATTTTTTGAAGATAAAGGCAAATTCTTGTTTTTAAATAGTAAGGCTATACTTTATTTAGTTAATGTTAATGTGTTGATATACAATAATTAATAACCTTAACTTTTTTAATAATCAATTTTTGATAATTTAATTCAAAATAGATAGCCAAAACTTTTTTTATTTTAACGGCAACCCTTTTGTTTTCATTCACGTCTTTAGTTTAGAATAGTGAAATACTATCTCTTTTTTCTTTTTTACGTCAAGAACAGAACTCATTTTCAGACAATGAGTTCTGTTTTTGTTTTAAGGCAGTTTTATTTTGGTTATTTTTGACCAATGAGTCTTTCCGAATATTATATGAAACGTTGCCTAGAGTTGGCAAAAAAAGGCATTCCAAGTACAAGGCCCAATCCTTCGGTGGGAGCTGTATTGGTGCACGATGGTGTAATCATAGGTGAAGGATATACAAGTCCTTTTGGAGGACATCACGGTGAGGTAAATTGTATCAATTCCGTGAAACAGATAGAACTTATTCAGTACTCAACTTTATATGTTAGTTTAGAGCCTTGTTCTCACACCGGAAAAACTCCACCTTGCGCAGATTTAATTGTGAAGAGTCAAATTCCAAAAGTGGTAATTGGATGTTTGGATACGTTTTCTGAAGTGTCGGGAAAAGGAATAGAAAGATTGAGACAGAATGGGGTAGAGGTAGAGGTAAACATACTTGAAAAAGAGTGCAGAGAATTAAATAAAAGATTTTTTACTTTTCACGAAAAACAAAGACCTTTTATTACCTTGAAATGGGCAGAAACAGCAGATAATTTTATAGCTCCAACTACTGAGTTACACGAAACAGAAAGATGGATAACGGGAGAGAAAGCCAATCAATTTTCTCACTCTTTGAGATCCACTGAAATGGCAATATTAATCGGAAAAAACACAGTTTTTGCAGACAATCCCAGCCTAACTACCCGTAATTTTTCGGGTGGTAATCCTGTAAGAATTGTGATTGACAAACGATTGGAATCCTGGAAATCTCCGAGAGATTTTTTTATTTATCAGGAAGAGGCTCCTACTTGGATTGTGAATGAGGAAAGAAATTTTAGGGAGAATACTGTGGAAGGTATTCAAATTTCCTTTGAAGGCGACATTCTCGCTCAGCTTATGACAATATTGTACGAAAGAAACATCCAATCTTTGTTGGTTGAAGGTGGTCAAATCACTTTACAACAATTTATCGATACTGGAATGTGGGACGAAGCTTTCGTTATTTCTTCTACCAAAACTTTCCAAAACGGAGTGAAGGCTCCTCGTTTTTCTGCAATGTCGCACACCGTTTTTAATACGGGTCAGGATCGAGTTACTCATTACAAAAACACGGATTTTTGATTCTTACAGTACTTCTATCAATCGCCTTTCCTGTGGTTTCTGTTTTGTTGTTCAAGGAGTTCGACAAAAGAGAAGTGGATACACTGCCCGCCATTGTTTTCAATTATTTAGGAGCCATCTTACTTGGGTCGGTTTTGTTCATTTCGCCCGTACAATTGATTCAAATTCATGCTCAAGATTGGTTTTGGTCTGCTATCGTTGTGGGTGCTTTGTTTTTATTCAATTTTTTTTTAATTGCCAAAACAGCCGTAAATCAAGGTGTGTCGGTGGCAACTTTTGCCAATAAAATTAGCCTGGTTTTCCCTGTAATCTTCACCGTTTTGTATTTTGGTGAATCGGCCGGGATTCTCAAAATAATAGGAATTGCGTTGGCATTGTGTTCTGTTTATTTACTTACTTTTAAGTCATCTTCCTTGCCAAAATCTCCCTTTGGGCTATTTCCACTTTTCATATTTGTATTCACGGGAATAACAGAGTTGTTAATTAATTTTACTCAAAAAATATATTTCACATCGGATTCTGAAATCAGTTATTTTGTAATCGCTTGTTTTTCAATCTCCTTTGTTTTAGGGATAGGTATTCTCTTATTCCAAAACAAAAGAATTAGGCGGAAAGAAGTAGCAGCTGGTTTGTTACTTTCTTTGCCCAATACATTTGGGTTGTATTTTTTTATCAAAGCACTCAATAGCTTTCAAGACTCTAGTTCAATCTTGCCAATTATGAACATTGGAACCTTGCTGTTAGCAATTTTTGTGGGATTTATTCTGTACCAAGAAAAACTCACAAACCGCAATTGGCTTGGTGTTTTAGCAGCGTTTGCATCGATTCTAATTCTTACACTATGTTGAAAGAAATCTACACATACCGAACCATCAAATCACCTTCTGAAAGCTTGTACAAAGAAAAAGGAAGTAAGTTTTTTGGTTATGCTTTTGGAGTAGCCAATGAGGAAGAAGTAAAAGATAGATTGGCTCGAATAAGAGAAAAACACAACGATGCGCGTCATCATTGCTATGCTTACCGCTTGGGTATAGGAAACGAAGAACGCTATCGGGCCAATGATGACGGAGAACCAACAAATTCGGCAGGAAAACCTATTTACGGCCAATTGTTGTCAGCGGAAATCACCAATGTTTTAGTGATTGTAGTTCGTTATTTTGGTGGAGTAAAATTAGGAGTAGGCGGATTAATTTCGGCTTATAAAATTACGACTAAAGAAACATTGGAAGCAACTAATATTATCGAAAAAGAAGAACAGAATTATTATCAAATTTTATTTGAATATCCTCAAATGAGCGAAGTCATGAATTTTGTAAAGTTGAACCGATTGGAGGTGATCGAACAAGTATTTGAAGTGGCTTGTTTTATTCAATTTAAGCACAATATTATGTCTTCTCATGGAATATTGTCTCAGCTCAAAGAAATTGAGAATGTAACCGTAGATTTTTTAAAAAAGGAATAGTTTTATTGCCTTGACAAATTCTTAAAAATTCCCGTTAATTGATGTACTTTTGTAGAAATATCAAACAGAACAAAGTGAAAACATTTACAGACATAGGAGTAAGCAAAAAATTGGTGAAAGGGCTGAACGAAATGAATATCGTTCATCCTACCGAGATTCAAGAATTAGTCATTCCTATGTTGTTGAATTTTGATACAGATTTGGTGGGGCAAGCACAAACCGGTACAGGGAAAACGGCTGCCTTTGGACTTCCATTATTAGAGAAAATAGATTTCAAGAAAGACCACATTCAAGGATTGATTTTGTGTCCAACACGAGAACTGGGACAACAAATAGCGAAGCAACTATTCAAGTTTACTAAATACTCCGATAAGGTTTTTACTGAAGCCGTTTTTGGAGGTCAGTACATTGATATTCAGATAGAAAAATTAAAAAGACCTACCCAAATAGTGGTGGCAACTCCTGGAAGATTAATTGATTTGGTGAAAAGAAAAGCATTGGATTTGAGTCAGGTTCACACAGTGGTGATGGATGAGGCAGACGAAATGTTGAGTATGGGATTCAAAAAGGAATTGGACGAAATTCTTGGGTTTATGACTTCGGTGAAGGCAAAATGGTTATTCTCAGCTACTATGCCAGAGGGAATTAAACAAATTGTCAATCAACACATGGCGCCAGACGCAAAAAGAATTGAAACAAGCGGTGATGTGGTAAACAAAAAAATTGAACATCAATACTTAGTATGTGACGATGCCGATAAATTCAATATTTTAATTCAGTTTTTGAAATCGGAACAAAAGAACAGAGGACTTATTTTTTGTAAGACGAAAAAGGCAACACAATTACTGGCTCAGCAACTCGAATCAAAGAATGTTTCTTCGGGAGCTATTCACGGTGATTTATTACAGAAAGAAAGAGACAAAGTCATGCGTGCTTTCAAGAACGAATCTACGCGTATGTTGGTAGCTACAGATTTGGCTGCCAGAGGAATAGATGTGCAAGACTTGTCATTTGTGGTACATTACGAAATGCCAGATAAAGAGGAGTATTACACTCACAGAAGTGGAAGAACGGCAAGAGGAGGAAAAGAAGGAGTTTCGATTTGCTTGGTAAATTCCAAAGAATTAAAATCGGTAAGATACTTTGAAAAAGCATTGGGCATTTCATTCAAACAAATAAGACCTCGAGGTTAAATATTCTTAAAACTTGAGGCAATAACTCAGAAATAACTCTCAATGAATATCTTTGTGACATGAAACGAGTAGGAATAATCATACTAAATTGGAATGGAAAAGAGCACTTAGCTACTTTTTTACCCTCAGTTCTGCGCCACTCGGGAAAGAATGATGTAGTGGTAATAGACAATAATTCTTCGGATGATTCGGTTGAGTTTTTATCTAAAGAATATCCGCAAATTAGACTAGTTCATAATACCGAAAACGGTGGATTTGCGAAAGGTTACAACCAAGGTCTCAAACAAATAGAAGGAGAATACACGCAGTATGTGTTATTGAATTCGGATGTAGAAGTTACTGAAAACTGGATTGAACCTATTGTTTCTAAAATGGAATCTGACGAGAAATTGGTAGCTTGCCAACCAAAAGTTTTGGCCTACAAATCCAAAAATAAGTTTGAACACGCAGGTGCATCTGGAGGTTATTTAGACAAGAACGGATATCCTTTTTGCCGAGGAAGAATATTCAATGAAATAGAAGAAGACGAAGGACAATACAATCAAGAAACCGAAATTTTTTGGGCAACTGGAGCTTGTATGTTTGTAAAAAGCAAAGTATTTCACTCTTTGGGAGGATTCGATGACACCTATTTTGCTCACATGGAAGAGATTGATTTATGCTGGAGAATGAAACTTCATGGGTATAGAATTATGGCGATTCCATCTTCTTTGGTATATCACTTGGGTGGCGGTACGCTCAATTACATGAGTCCAAGAAAAGTATATTTAAACTTCCGAAACAGCTTATTTACTCTTTACAAAAACTACCGAGGAAGCTTTTTATTGGCTAAGATTGCTTGGCGTTTTTTGTTGGATTATATTGCCTTTGTTGCGTTCATTGCAAATGGCGAGTTCAGAGCGTCAGTTCAAATATTGAAAGCGCAAGTTCACTTTTTAGGAAGACTAGGAGAAATGAAACAAAAGAGAAAAGCGCTTAAGTTAGCGACAAAAGAAGTGGAGTTCAATGCCAGTGGTTTATATAAAAAAAGTATCGTGTTTAGTAATTTTATTAAAAGGAAAAAACATTTTTCAAACTTAGAATTAAGGAATTTTTATCGATAAGTACTATTTACAATTTTAACACGTTATTCGACTATGTGTACCAAATTTTTATTTTTTCTTTGCTTTTTTTTCTTTTTTATTGGAAGCAATGTCTTTGCACAAACCAATGCACCTAAGTACAGCAATGAATTTTTAACGATTGGCGTTGGCGCTAGAAATTTTGGAATGGCAAATTCGGTTATTGCAGGAATTGAGGATGTAACTGCAGGATATTACAACCCAGCATCACTTCTCAATACTAAGAAAGACATGGAGTTTGGGATTATGCACTCAGAGTATTTCAAAGGAATTGCTAAGTATGACTATCTTGGTTTTAGCAAAAGGTTGGATGAAAATTCAGTAGCTGGCCTATCTTTGATTCGATTTGGAACGGATGACATTCCGAACACAACACAATTAATAGACAAAGAGGGAAATGTAAATTATGACGAGATTACTCGTTTTTCTGCTGCAGATTATGCCTTACTTCTTTCTTATGCTAGAAAACTAAAAAGTGGTTTAGAGGCCGGAGGAAACTTTAAAGTGATTCACCGAAGAATTGGTGATTTTGCAAATTCTTGGGGATTTGGATTGGACTTGGCATTAAATTACAAAACCGAGAAATGGAAATTTGCGGGAGTAATTAGAGACGTAACAACAACTGTAAATGCTTGGAGTTACTCGATTGACGAGGCAACAATCGAAATATTTGAAAGTACAGGAAACGAAATACCCGAAAACTCCACTGAGATTACCTTGCCAAGACTGATTCTGGGAGCTTCCAGAGAATTCAAAATGAATGAAAAGTTTCAGTTAAATACTGAAATGAATTTGAATACCACTTTTGATGGAAAAAGGAATTCGATTATTCGCACTAAAGGGTTCAACATGGAACCAAGTTTGGGAGCTGAATTGGGGTTCAAAAAAATCTTGTTTGTGCGAGCTGGTTTTGGAAATGTACAATGGATAAGACAGTTTGATGGCTCCGAAACAATATCCGTGATGCCAAATCTAGGGGTAGGAGTGGCATTCAACAAATTTAATATTGATTATGCAATCTCTAACGTGGGAAATGGATCGCTAGCGCTTTATTCTCATGTGTTTTCACTCAATTTCGGTATCCATTAGATGCCTTCCGCAAATTTCTTAAAATCTTCTAGGTATTTGATGGATTGCTTTTTGAACGCTTTCGGAAAAAAGAATCCGATTAATCGCATCGTTCCTTTGAATTTAAACTCTTGTACCGTGCGGTAAATCGTTTGGTTTCCTTTCTCTATAAATTCAGTAAAAATAATATTGTAAACTCCATTGGCATCGTAGGTTGTGACCATTTTATCGGGTAGTTCGTTTATCACGATAGTCTCGATCATCTCCATGGTTCGTTTCTTCGTCTCGAACACTATGTTAGTTTTAGCGCCTTTTTTCCCCTCTTCGCCACTTAGTAGTTCCACTGACTTCAGTCCTTCCATCCATTTATACAAATTAGGAATGTTATCATATAGGGTAACTACTTCTTTTTTTGGTTTGTTAATGGTTGTTTCAATTATTTATTTCATGTTTGTTGTAATTAAAGGTAAGTAGGCCTATTCCCTTTATGAACAATAATAACCATTTAACTAAAATAGGAGGAGATAAAATGATTTTTTCTTACTTTAGTGATTCGAAAAAATCAATAAAACAAATAGAAAAATGAAAAAGATACTCTCGTTATTTTTAGTCGTTTCCTTTATGTTTACGAACGTAAATGTGAAAGCAAACGAAGGAATGTGGTTGCCAATGTTTATCAAGAGATTGAACATAAAAGACATGCAAAGTCAAGGACTTAAGCTTTCTGCTGAAGAGATCTATAGTGTGAATAATTCTAGCTTGAAAGATGCGATTATTTCACTTGGAGGATTTTGTACAGGAGAAATCATTTCTGATCAAGGGTTGATGTTAACAAATCACCACTGTGGATATGATGCCATACAGCAGTTTTCTACTGTTGCAAACAACTACTTGCGAGATGGTTTTTGGGCGATGAAAAAATCGGAAGAGAAAAACGTTCCGGGACTTACTGCAACCTTCTTGGTAAGAATGGAAGATGTAACTGAACAAATTTTAGAAAGAATTTCTGGTATTGAATCGAATCAAGACAAAGCCAAAAAAATAAAGGAGATTCAAGCTGAATTGATTAAACAAGCAACGAAAGGAACGAATTATACAGCTTACATTAAAGATTTCTTTTACGGAAGTGAGTATTACATGTTTATCAATGAAACTTACACAGATGTGAGATTGGTAGGAGCTCCACCAGAGTCTGTTGGGAAATATGGAGGCGATACCGACAACTGGATGTGGCCAAGACATACCGGAGATTTTACGTTGTTTAGAGTGTATGCCGGAAAAGATGGAAAACCAGCAGATTACTCTGCAGATAACATTCCAATGAAACCGAAACACCACTTACCAGTGAATATAAAAGGAGTAAAAGAAGGTGATTTTGCCATGATTATGGGGTATCCAGGAAGCACAGATAGATACTTGTCTTCTTTTGGTGTGCAACAAGCAATTGATAAAAAAGGACCTACCGTGGTTGAAGTGAGAGATGTGAAATTGGCAACCATGAAAGCTCAAATGGATAAAAAAGAAAGCGTAGATATTATGTATTCTTCTAAATATGCACAAACTGCCAACTACTGGAAATATTTTCAAGGGCAAACGGAACAACTTCAAACAAATGGAGTGGTAAAAAGAAAGTCAAAATTGGAAAGAGAATTTGAAAACTGGTTTGGACAGTCGCCTGAACTTTCGGAGAAATATGGAGATGCACTGAGAATGATAAGAGAGTATTACGAATTGACAGACCAATACATCGTAGGAAATACTTACGTAATGGAGGCAGGATTGAGAGGTCCAGATTTCGTATTGTACACTTACAGAACCGATAGAATTATTAAAACAATAGCTCAAACAAGAACTAAATTTGGCTCTAAAATAGAAGCTGCAACAGGTGAGGAAAAAGAGGCAATGATTGCAGAAAGAGACAAAACCATTTCTGGACTGATTGGTGCCTTGGAAAAAATGACAGAAGAACATTTCAAAAACTATGACGAAAAAACAGAAAAGAACTTAGTGGCAAACTTGTTCGATTTGTATTACAACAAAGTAAACAAAGAACAACACCCTGCATTTTTTGCTGATGTAAAAAAGGCAAATTTCGACAGATTTGCTAAGAAATTGTTTTGTAAATCTCCTTTCATGAAAGAAAAGAAAATGAACAAAGTGATTGCAAAATTGAAAGCAGGAAAGGCGATTGATATGGAAGATGACAAAGCGATAAAGGCTGCGACAGATTTTATTTCAATGTATTTTGGATCTTCAGCTAAATTTACTGAGGCTGAAGAAAATATGGAAGAGGGATACAGATTATTCGTTGAAGGAATTAGATTGATGCAACCAGAAAAAAGCTTTTATCCGAATGCGAATTCTACACAAAGATTGACATATGGAAGTGTGATGTCTTACGAAGTAAGCGACAAGGTGAGAAACATTGTGAGAAGTGAAGACGGATTGGATACATATTTCACCACCATGGAAGGATTGATTGAAAAAGAAATTCCTGGAGATCAAGAGTTCAGCCTGCCTGCAAGGTTAAAAGAATTGTATGCGAAAAAAGACTATGGACAATATGCCGATGCTGATGGAAAATTGAGAGTAAACTTCTTGACAAACAACGACATTACTGGAGGTAATTCTGGAAGTCCTGTAATTGATGGAAACGGATACTTGATTGGTACTGCTTTTGACGGAAACTGGGAAGCAATGAGTGGGGATATTTCATTCGAAAACAGAGTTCAAAGAACTATTTCTGTTGACATCAGGTACACCTTGTTCATCATCGATAAATACGCAGGTGCTGGTCACTTGGTAAAAGAAATGACAGTGATAAAATAATAAATTCATTGATAGTAAAAAAAAGCTACTTGGAAACAAGTAGCTTTTTTTGTGGGCTAAAGATGAGCGCGTGCAGTTTCTGCCCAATGTTCTGCAAGTGATTTTGGATCTGCTCCTATAGACCGAGCAACCTGCAGCGCAACAGCCATCATGACAACAGAGGCTTGCTGAAGTTCTTCTAGTGATGCTATAGAGCCAAAGTCTGACTGAGCTTTGTTGAGCAAAAGTTGTAAGTGATGGGTGGCAAATTCTGTGGGATTATTCAGTGTTATTATCTCTGGATGCATCAATTCCTTTCGCCAATCTTGTGGTAGAAAAGAAAACAATTCATCAGGCGAAGAGTCACCCAGAATCATCCATTGATTCAAGGTTTCTTTATTTCCAGATTCTGCCAATCCGCTATCGAGGTAGAGCTCAAAAGCAATGTCGGCAAGTTGCTGCATCACTTCCAGATAATTGTCTTGTCCTTTTTCGTAGGTTTGAGTAGATTGATCTTGCAAATATTCTTCTACTGTAAATGAAGGTAGCTCGCTCACTACTGGACAACCTTCCAAACAAGGAAATTCTTTTCCTTCGTGAATGTATTCTACTTTTTCGTTTTGGATTTGTCTGCCCAGGGGATAAAGTCGACAAGCAAGTGGTCTTCCTGCGTGCACACTGCATCCAAAACCCTCGATGTATTGGCTGCAAGCGCGTTGGTTTTTGTATCCAATTTCTCCCTCAAACTTTAGTTTGATTCCGCCCCAATCGCAATATTTCTCTACAAAATTTTGGGTAGAAAGTTGTTTTGATTTGGCAATCTTTGCCAATTCCCAGGGATTTAGATGAACTGTTTTTCCATGGCAGCAAGTTCCCGTTCTTGAACAAGTGAGAGGAAGAGAGTCAGTTAATTTTAGTTTTGTTACAATCATTGGTGGTGATTTTTTGTCAACAGGGTTTTCCATTAAATTTCCCGGTGCAATGGATTCAATCGAGTTTGTATTTGTTTTTGTTGGAATTGATCAACAAATAAGAAATCCCAATGATTAGGGCACCATAAAAAGAATAAAACTTGATTTCAGTAGTTTCCGTCCATTGTGCTGTGTAATATCCCAAACTGATTACAAATGCCATGAAGAACATCGCATTTCGGAACACGGAGGCAATTCCCTCTACATCATATTTTTTCTTTTCCTCCTCTGGCAGAGTGTTGTATCCAGCCATCAAGAAGTAGAGCTTTCCGTTTTTAATGGCAATCCCCAAAATCACAAAAAAGATAGAAATTCCGATCATTAGTTGTTTGTTTCGTTTGGGAATAAAAGTAAAGGAAGTATTTCACATCTCAAAGAATCTCGGTTTCTTAGTTGTTCTCTTTTCCAAAAGATATAATTTGTAACAATTGTTCCTTTCATTCGTTCAAAAAGAAAGTAAATTTAACTAAAAAAGAAAATGACACATACAATACAAACAGACTGGAAAGGCGAAATGGCTTATGAAGTAGAAACAGTGGGAGGAAAGCTGAAGTTGGATGCTACACCCGATGAAGATGGAAAGGCAAAAGGAATTACTCCCAAATACCTCATGTTGGTGTCATTGGCAGGTTGTACCAGCATGGATGTTACTTCTTTGCTCGATAAAATGAGGGCTCAGGTTCAGGATTTTAAAGTAGAAGTAGAGGGAAACCTGACAGAAGAACATCCAAAACATTACGACAAAGTAAAGATGCTGTATAAGTTTAGGGGTGACGACCTACAAAAGGACAAAATAGAAAAAGCTGTGAAGCTATCCGTGGATAGGTATTGTGGGGTATTCGAGATGTTCAGACAATTTGCAGAAGTGACTTACGAAATTCAATACAACTAGGATGAACACACCTTACCTTATAATAGGAATAGTGATTCTTCACTTTGTTGTGGGAATTGCTTTGTTGATTTGGAGAATGAATAGAAAATAGGAGCCAATGTTCCAAACATGAATAATTCCCTAATAATTCTCAAGAGAGAATGGATTTGACAATCAGAAACGGAAATGTTTTTACAACACCAATTCACCAATACCTTGGCGTACTATTTCTAAATCATCTTGTGTGCAATCTACTACTGTAGAGGGTTGGTTATTTCCAATTCCTCCATCCACAATGAGTTCAATTTGGTGCTGAAAATTCTGAAAAATTTGTTCGGGATCGGTAATGTATTCCACAATTTCATCTTCGTGATGAATAGATGAGGTGACCAAGGGAACACCCAAATGTTTCACTATTTCCAAACAGATTTCATTGTCTGGAATTCGGATTCCTATCTCTTTTTTATTGGAATCGAATAGTTTTGGGATTTTGTTGCTGGCATTCAAGATAAATGTGAACGGACCAGGCAAGTTTTTGTTCAATGCTTTGAATACACTTCTGCTGAAAGGATTGGTGTACTCATCAATAGATTTTAAATCCGGACAAACCAGCGAAAAGTTCGCTTTTTTGAGTTTTATTTGTTTCAGTTTTGCTAATTTTTCAATTGCCCGCTTGTTGTCAAGCGAGCAACCAAAATTGTATACTGAATCGGTAGGGTAAGCAATAATTCCTCCTTTTTTCAACACAGAAACAACTTCCACAATTTTTCGATATTCGGGTGTTTCGGGATGGATAGAAAGGAAATTTGCAGCCATGTATTACGAGTTTGCTTTTGCGTGATCTGCCAAAAATTTAGCCAGTCCACTATCTGTTAGTGGGTGTTTAGCTAAAGCCAAGATAGCACTTAAAGGTCCGGTCATTACGTCTGCTCCAATTTTAGCACAATTGATAATGTGCATTGGGTGACGCACAGAAGCCGCGAGAATTTCTGTTGCATAACCGTAGTTGTCAAAAATCAATCTGATTTCATCAATCAAATTTAATCCATCTGTCGAGATATCATCCAACCTTCCAATAAAAGGAGAAACGTAGGTTGCACCAGCTTTAGCTGCAAGCAATGCTTGTCCTGGTGAAAAAATCAAGGTACAGTTTGTTTTGATTCCTTGCTCAGTAAAATATTTAATTGCCTTTATTCCTTCAGGAATCATAGGAACTTTTACCACGATGTTTTCGTGCAGTTCAGCCAAAGCAAGCCCCTCTTTTACCATTCCGTCAAAATCAGTAGAAATAACTTCTGCACTTACTGGTCCATCTACAATGTTGCAAATGTCTACGTAGTGTTTCATTACTTTGTCCGTTCCTCCAATTCCTTCTTTGGCCATCAGTGATGGATTGGTCGTTACTCCGTCTAGTATTCCTAAATCATTCGCTTCTTTGATGTCGTTTAGGTTGGCTGTATCAATAAAAAATTTCATATTTTTTTGGGATATAATTATTGTTTGTACGACAAAATTAAGGCTCAATGAGAAGTTTACCTATTTAGCTACTCGGAAGTTTTAAACAAGTTGTAACAAAATGAATTCTTCCTGATTCTTTTGGAAATCCGTGACTTGTTCCCAAATGGATTTATAAACTACCTAATTTTAGCCCCAAGTATATGGTTCGTGGCTGAGCAGGTCCGAAAACAAAGTTACTGTCTCTGTTTTTTCCAATGTCGAATTGTGCCTGATATGAGTTAAAGATATTCCTAACTCCACTGTAAAATGTCAAATTGGTTTTTACTTTCTTCAAAGGTAATCTGTAGTTCAATTTTAGGCTTACTTCATGAAATGCTTTTGAATCGATTATTTCATCTGTTAATTGGTTAGGCGCTCCCGCAAAATGGGGCACTTTCATTGTTCCGGTGTACAAGTAATTGAGAACCCCATTCAATCTAGACGCAGGCATCACAGTGACTACTCCGTATCCGTAGGTTTTGGGAGTTCGAATAAAATCTTTGATTCCTTCCAATCCCTCAATGTAGGAAACTTCATTTTCGTATCTACTTGTTTGCAAAGTAACTCCTGTTTCAATTTGGAGTTTCATATTTAGGTTTGCTCTTAATTCTAGCGTAGCTCCTTGAACCGTGGCGCTCTGTCCGTTATTTTTCTCGAATACTTCACCAAATTCATCTTCCCCAATGGGATTTAAAATAAAAGCGTTGTTGAGTCGGGTATAGAATCCTTCTAGGGTGAATCCGGCAATGTATTTTGTTGAGACTTTGTCGTAGTTCACCGATGTGCTAAAACTGTGTGATCTTTCGGGAGATAATTCGGGAGACAGTTGCACTCTTGAAATTCCACCACCCGCAAAGGCAATGTGTAAATCGGTATCGAATGCTTGTGGCGCTCGAAATCCAGCACCGTAACTCAATCTGAATTGAGTTTTCTTTTTGAGGGAATACAACAAAGAAGCTCTTGGACTAAAGACTAGATTTTTTACCAAATTATGTTTGTCCATTCTCACTCCCGTCAGTAGATTAAGTTGCGGAGTTATTTTCCAATCGCTTTGGATAAAAGAGCCTAAGTTTTGGGTAGATTGATCCACCAAATAGGTGTAGGCTGGAATTTCATCAAATACATTGTCGATCAGATATTCGGTTCCAAAAGTGAGTACGTTCTCTGCACCTAAAGTTTGTGTCAATTTATGATTCAATTGAAAACCTCCTTGTATGGTTCGGGTAAATGAGTTGCCGTAAGGTGGATTTGATTTATGAATGAGGATAGAGCTATCCTCATCCGGCAAAATTCCGGTGTAGTGATCTCGCTTGGTTTGTTGCCAGCCCACATAACTGATAAACGAAGATTTCTTTTTGTTGAAATTAATTTGATAATCGGCACTTCCCATCCACACATTGTGAGTTCTTTCTTCCGCCTGTTGAGCCAAAAATGTAGGTGAATCTGTCATTTCTCCTCCGTAGCGATATTCGTAGAGTCTACTCAAGCTTACTTCTATTTTTTGATTTTTTCCGATCAGAAAAAAAGAGTTCACCCCAAAAGATGTATTGTTTAATTCGGGTAATTCAGAGTATTCATCTGAATTGTGGTCATACAGTTCTCTATTTCGTTGATTGATGAATAAAGTCATTCCAGCATTCTTATCCTTATTAAGGAGCGAAGCATTTCCGCTCAGGATATTATCTAAACTTTGATTGTTCACTAACTGACTATTCAAATTCACCTCATAATTGTTTTTTGTTGGCAGTTTGGTAATCACATTCACAGTGCCTCCAATGGCACTAGAACCATAGAGCGATGAACCACCTCCTCGTATTATTTCCACTCTTTCAATCATGTTTACAGGAATTTGTTCCAATCCGTACAAGCTTGTGATGGGACTAAAGATGGGTCTGCCATTGATAAGAATTTGTGAATATCCACCAGCCAGTCCATTCATTCTAAGTTGAGTGTAATTACAGGTTTGACAATCAGTTTCTACTCTCAGTCCCGGCTGAAATTTCAATCCCTCAGATAGGTTGCAAGCTTGAACATTTTCAAGGGTTTGGCTTGTCAATACATTGACAATAATCGCAGATTCAGTTTTTCGTTTGGAAGTTCGAGTACCCGTAACCACGAAATCTTCCAATCGGGTAATAGTTGGAGTCAAAACCAAAGAACGATAAATCACTCTGTTTTGGTCGGAAAGTGTTACTAAAAATGCAGTGTCCTTATAACCAATATGATTCACTACTAGTGTGTGTGTACCAAAGGGAATGTTGGAAAGTGTAAATTTCCCCAAGCTGTTTGTCATGGAGGTGATGCCAAGTTTAGGAATCCCAATTGAAACAAATTCTGCCGGAGAATTGTCTTCATTTGAAATCATGCCATCAATTTTTCCTTGAGAAAAACCCAGAGAAAGTAGCGAGTTGAATAGTACGAATACCAAGAAATATCTATATCTCATCCTTTATCCTAAAATGTTTGCGAAGACATCTTCTAATACCACATCTAGAATCATCATCACTAAAAACCCACCAACAAATCCAAGAGTAGCGTGGTCTGTAAATTTATCTCTTTGCGTTTCGGGTATTACTTCTTCTACTACCACAAAAATCATTGCACCAGCTGCAAATGCTAGGGCATAGGGCAGGAGTGGAGTAAATGCAAGAACAGCCACAGCACCCAAAACCCCAAAAATAGGTTCAACAATTGCTGAAAGTTGCCCGTACCAAAAACTTTTTCCTCTGCTCATTCCTTGTCGTCTGAGCGGCATTGAAACCGCAAATCCTTCAGGGAAATTTTGAATCGCCATTGCCAGTGCCAAAGCAACAGCACCACCAATCGTAGCACCTTCCATACCACTTGCCGCTCCACCAAACAAAACACCTACTGCCAATCCCTCGGGAATGTTATGAAGAGTAATTGCCAGAACAAGCAAAAGAGTTTTGTTCATTTTTGTTTTTGGACCCTCTGCTTCCGATACTTTTTCGTAATTCAAGTGGATGTGTGGAATCAATTTGTCGAGCGCAAAAATAAAGAGAGCTCCTAGTAAAAAACCAATAACGGTTGGGCCTACTTTTTGAAATCCTTCTCCTGAACTCATTTCCAAAGCTGGCATAATTAAACTCCAAATACTGGCTGCTACCATTACTCCACCTGTAAAACCCAATGCGATATCCAGGACAGCTCGGTTTAGGCTTTTGAAAAAGAATACTAAAGAAGCTCCTGAGGCCGTTACAAACCAAGTAAAAGTGGTAGCGACAAATGCCGCCATTACAGGATCTACAGTTTCAAACCAATGTATAATTGTTTCCATTTGTATTGTTTAATCTGTTATTTTTTCGATAATCAAAAATGAACTGACTTCTTTTGAAATCGTTACTGTTTGTTTAGCGGTTTGTATCATTTTGGATTTGTCGAAGTCGAAAACTTTCTCTACACGAATCTTTTTTCCTAGGGTTAAGTTCATCTCTTCTAGAAATTGTAAAAATTCATTGTGTGTATTTTTTACTCCCACTACAATTCCTGATTCTCCTTTGTTTAATTCACTTAAAAGTACGGCCTCTTTTCTTATCGGAATATTTCCTTTTCTGTCGGGAATGGGATCACCGTGAGGATCAAAGGATGGGTGTTCCAAAAAATCATCCAATCTATCCACCAATTCATCCGATTTGATGTGCTCCAGTTGCTCAGCAATTTCATGAACTTCATCCCATTTGTAGTTTAGTTTTTCAACTAAAAACACTTCCCATATTCGGTGATTCCTAATGATAGAAATGGCTATGTTTGTTCCTTTTTTACTCAAAGAAACACCCTTGTATTTCTCATAGGTAATGAGCTCTTTTTTGGCCAGTTTTTTTACCATATCAGTCACCGAAGAAGCCTTGGTAGCCAACTTGTTTGCCAGTTCATTCGTAGAAACCTCTTTGTTGTATTTACTTTCTAAACCATAAATGGCTTTTAGGTAGTTTTCTTCTGTTTTTGTGTAACTCATTATGCAAATATAAAAATATTTTTAGATTTATCTAAAAATTATATTTGGTGAATTTAAAAAAATGAAATCGTTGCTAACAATTGTTAATAAATCTACTTAGTAACTTTTTTGTTTTAACTACGACAAAAAACTGAAGAATTCGAGTTACATTTGTGTTTCAACCAGAATTGATTTGATTCATTGAAACAGGCTAGTTTTAATGAATTAACACTTACTTATATTGAGCATCAATGAACAACAATTTACCCGATAACGACCCAGTAACAAGAATGGCAACCAAAAAGAAATCCACTCCATTTTTTCAAGATTCTGGAAGAATTCCACCACAAGCAGTAGATTTTGAAGAGGCTGTGTTAGGTGCATTGATGTTAGAAAAAAATGCGGTAAATGATGTGATTGATGTATTGAGTCCCGAGAGTTTTTACAAAGACCAGCATCAAAAAATATACGCAGTGATTCATTCCTTGTTTGGGAATAGTCAGCCGATAGATATATTGACAGTAACCCAAGAATTAAGAAATAGAGGAGAATTGGAATATGTAGGAGGAGCCTATTACATTTCTCAATTAACCAATCGAATAGCCTCGGCTGCGAATGTGGAGCACCATTCTCGTATCATTGCCCAGAAGTTTATTCAGAGGGAATTGATTCGTATTTCCTCCGATACGATTAAATTAGCTTATGACGAAACTACAGATGTGTTTGATTTGTTGGATAAAGCCGAAAGCAGTTTGTTCCAAGTTGCGGAAGGTAATTTGAGTAAGAGTTACGAGAAGATTGACAAAGTGATGCAACATGCTATTGAGGAAATAGAAAATGCACAAGATCACCAAGACGGAGTAAGTGGAGTGCCTACAGGTTTTACAGCCCTAGATCGAGTAACTTCTGGTTGGCAAAAGTCTGATATGATTGTGATAGCAGCCCGTCCAGGTATGGGAAAAACAGCTTTTGTGGTTTCGATGGCGCGAAATGCAGCGGTACAGTTTGGTCAAGGAGTCGCTATATTTTCATTGGAGATGAGTTCGGTTCAGTTGGTAAATCGTTTGATTTCGGGTGAGGCCGAAATTCCTGCTGAAAAACTGAGAAAAGGAAATCTTGAACCTCATGAATTTCAGCAATTGCATGCTCGAATTGGAAAACTATCCGAAGCTCCTTTCTTTATCGATGACACGCCTGCTTTGTCTGTGTTTGAGTTTAGAGCAAAATGCAGAAGACTAAAATCTCAGCACGACATTCAATTGATTGTGATTGATTACTTGCAATTGATGACTGGTGGTGGAGAAGGAAAAGGTAACCGAGAACAGGAGATTAGTTTTATTTCGAGGTCTATCAAAACAGTGGCAAAAGAATTGGATGTGCCCATTATTGCACTTTCTCAGTTGAGTCGTTCGGTAGAAACGAGGGGAGGAGACAAAAAGCCTTTGCTTTCGGATTTGAGGGAATCAGGAGCTATTGAGCAAGATGCCGATATTGTTTCTTTTATTTATCGTCCAGAGTATTATGGCATTACCACCGATGAGGAAACGGGTGACAACCTCGAAGGAATAGGGGAATTCATCATCGCAAAACACAGAAATGGGTCACTTGAATCAGTGAAACTGCGATTTGTGGGACAGTTTGCTAAATTCGAGAATTTAGATTCCTTTGATGAACCTGGATTTACGGCAATGACTCCGAGCAACGACTTTGAAGGAAATGATGATGGTACGATGACCATGAAATCAAAAGGTTGGGACGATGATGATTCGGATGACGCTTTTGATGGAAGCGGATTTGATGACGAGGAGCCGTCCTAAGGATTTTTGACTGCAAATCATTCTTTTCTTCTCTTAATCCGTTATTTTTATTCTATGAAAAATCTAGTCACGCTCGTATTATTTGTTCTTTTTTGTCAAGTTGGGTTTTCTTCCTATTTGCTTATCCCGATGGATGAGGTAAAGCAAAAAAATCACTTGAAAGCTTATGGAATAGCTTATTGGGTGTTGCAAAATGACATCGAAATAGAGTGGCTTCTCAATTACAGAGGAGGTAGTTTTTTAATAAAATACTACAAAGACATAGAGAAGGAATGTGTAATTAGAGGAGTTTCTTTTGATTTGATAGCCGATGTACAAGCTCAATCAATCAAAAGAAAAATTGCCGATCCGGAAGTAAATCAAGAGGTGATAAAGCTGGAGAAATTTCCCAAAATTGCTGTTTACACACCTGAAGGAAAAATGCCTTGGGATGATGCGGTAACTATGGTTTTGGAATATGCCGAAATTCCTTACGACAAAATTTACGACTCGGCAATAATCAACACCGTTTTACCAAAATATGATTGGCTTCATTTACATCACGAAGATTTTACCGGGCAATACGGAAAATTTTATGCAGCTTATCGCAATGCCGTTTGGTATCAAAATCAGCAATCAGAAACCGAAGCTCGTGCTAAGAGATTGGGATTTCAGAAAGTGTCGCAACTGAAAGCCGGTGTTGCAGTTAAAATAAAAGAATTTGTAGCTGGTGGTGGATTTTTATTCACAATGTGTTCGGGAACTGATTCCTACGATATTGCGCTATCGGCACTTCAAACTGATATCTGCGAATCGATGTTCGATGGAGATCCTGCCGATAGGCAAGCACAATCAAAATTAGACTTTACTTCGACTTTAGCTTTTCGAAATTTCACTTTAAAAACGAACCCGTTGGAATATGAATTCTCAAATATTGACGGTACTTATGTGCGAATAAGACAACGTATTCCGGAATCGGAAGATGTTTTTACTTTGTTTGAATTTTCGGCTAAATGGGACATTGTTCCCACTATGTTATGTCAAAATCATACTTCGGTAATTAAAGGATTTATGGGGCAAACAACAGATTTTCACAAGGAGTTTGTGAAATCAAATGTATTGGTAATGGGAGAATCTAAGGCTCTAGGAACTGCGCGCTATATTCATGGAACTCTTGGTCAAGGCCAATGGACGTTTTATGGAGGGCACGATCCTGAAGATTATCAGCATAGAGTGGGGGATCCACCAACTGATTTGAATTTGCATCCAAATTCACCAGGTTACCGATTGATACTGAACAATATTTTGTTTCCGGCGGCCAAGAAAAAGAAAAGAAAAACCTAAATCAAGGACAGAAATAAGGATCAGTGCTCCAGGCAGGATTGTCCGAACAAAATTTCAAATCTGCTGTGTACGAGCCGTTAAATAAATGTTCTACTGTTTTTTCACTCAGGTTTCTTCCAGTAATTTCTGAGGTATATCTGCTGGCCCAAACGCCTCTTCCGCCTTCAATGTTCGTGTAATCGGGTTTATCAAAGGCAATTCCACTATTTGGTTTGTTTACGTCAATGTAAGTTTTTAAGATAAAATTAGCTGATGTAATTCTAAAATCAACAGGACCAATTACCCTTTTTGTTACTCCTACTGTGTCTTTTAGTTCAGGTGTGTTGGATAACAAACCAAAGAAAGACTCTGAATTGCTAATTGCTTCTAACTCGCCACTTGTTGTCGGTTTCTTTTCTCCCAAATTCCAATCTACGAATTTTTCGAAAATGTTCCCGTTCCTATGTTCCGTGTAATGAAATCTCATTACAACTCCATAAGATTCTGCGTCTGGCGATTGTCTCCAAGTAGGTTTTATGTCGTTATACACTCCCGAATTGAAGAGGGAAATACCACCTGGAGCTAAAGTCCTAATTCTAAAGTTATTGGTGAATTCAAAGGATTCAATCATATTGGTAGTGGCAGAAAATTTTCTCCCATCTCCATCTCCAATAATTCTGTATTCTTTGTTTTCATCAAGTGACGAGTCTACGAAATAATATACATTTTGAGTACCGGTAAAAAATATTCCCGAACCTTGCGCTACATCAACTGTTTTTTCTTGCAAAGAATATACACGACCGATACTTCCATCCGTATTTATTTCCTCTACTTTTACCGTTACCTTGTCAAAGTACATGGAGTCGTTTACACTTGGATACTCTAGGTTGTTCGTTCCCAGAAAACTTTTATTTATTTTGATCCATTGTGTGTCAACCCCTTGGTCCAACACTCCATAGATAATTGGAATACGATCGTAAGGTGCGTTAATTTCAAAATCAGTTTTGCAACTAAATAGTGCGCCAACAAGGGCAAAAAGAACAAGTAAGTTTTTCATTGGATTGACTAGAAATATATATGGGACTAATGTACAATTTTTATAGGAATTAAGGAGATAAGACCTGCCAAAAAGTACAAGATATTATACAGTTTAATACTCAGGTTTCATGCACTCTTGAACAACAGTATGTAGTACTTGCCCCAATGTTCCTCCTTCATATTTCTCTACCATTTGAGGAACCAAACTAGCACCCGACATTCCTGGGGCAGTGTTTACTTCAATTACAAAAGGCTCTCCATCGACTAAAATAAAATCGACTCGTATAATTCCTTTAAGCCCCAAAAGCGCGTATATTTTTTTGGTAATTTCTTGTACCTTGTTTCTCAAATCATCTTCTATTCTGGCAGGACAAATTTCTTGAGACTTTCCTTCGTATTTTGCCTCGTAATCAAAAAATTCATTTTCGCTTACAATTTCTATCAAAGGTAAAGCAATGATTTCTTTGTCTGATTTGAAACAAGCACATGTCACTTCTTTTCCTTCCATCATCGCCTCAATCATCACTTCATTACCTTCGGTAAAAGCTCGATTGATGGCAGGAATCAGCTGCATTTCTTCTTTTACTTTTGAAATCCCGAAACTACTTCCTCCGTCATTTGGCTTCACAAAGCAGGGTAGCCCTAATTCTTTAACTATTTCCTTGGTATTAAACATGGCGGATCGGTCATTAATTAATACTGATTTGGCAACACGAATGCCATTATTCGCCAACACTTGATTACACAACCATTTGTCGAAAGTAAGAGCCGATGTTTTGCTGTTGCAGGAATTATACGGAATTCCTAACATATCAAAATATCCTTGGAGCTTTCCGTCTTCTCCAGGAGTACCGTGAATGGTAAGGTACACACAGTCAAAATAGTGGGTTTTTCCATCCATTTCGAATGAAAAATCATTTTTATTAATCGGAAAAAGAGCTTCATTTACCTTCACATTCCATCCTTGCGAGTTTACAATGACCACATATTTTTCGTACTTATCGTTTGGCAAATGTTGATAGATAGTCTCTACACTTTTTAGCGAAACTTCTAGTTCGCTAGAGTATCCTCCAGCAACAATAGCGATGTTCTTTTTCATTCAAAATTATTTAGCATTTAAAGATAATTGAACCTTTTGAAACAACAGGAATTCAACACAAAATTGAGTTAACCAAGCGTTGTTAATTAGTCATCAAAAATAGAATAATTACAAGATTTTTCTGAAAGTTAAATTCAGTCTGGGTTGGAGTGAGCGAGTGGTTTTAGGGATTTGATGTTTCCAATAATGTTGAGTTTCTCCCGCCATTAAGAGCAAGCTTCCAGAAGTCAAAGAGAGATCAATTTTCTTTAAATTTGAATTCGAAATATGCTTAAGTTGAAAAGGCCGTGTTTGGCCAAATGTCACCGAAGCGATAACAGGGTTTTTTCCAAGTTCTTTCTCGTTGTCCTGGTGCCAGCCCATGCCATCTTTGCCGTTTCTGTAATAGTTCAATAAACAACTGTTGAATTCAAATCCAGTCGATTGTTCTATTTTTTGTTTGATTTCTAAGAGGTCTTTTGTCCAAGATTTTGGCTCTAAAACCAAGCCGGAATATTTCATTACTTTCCCTTTGTCTCCATACCAAGCATTCAGACGAGGGATTTTATGCTTTTTTCCATATACCACGACTTCATCTTGGCTCCATTCAATCGTTTTTATAAATGCAGAAAGAAATTCTTTCGACTCTACTAAATTAAAAAATCCCTCATAGAAAGTAATTTTTCCATCAGGGATTTTAATATCAAGAGGTTCTGTAAACATTCGTTATTTTAGACTTTTCTCTATGTGTTTTGTTAATTTGTCCTTCTCGTTCATGATGTCAAACCATTTAGTTTTTTCATCTTTCTTGAACCAGGTCAATTGTCTTTTAGCAAAGTTACGTGTATTTTGTTTTATTTTTTCTATGGCAAAGTCCAATTCACATTCGCCTTCCAAGTGGTTGAATATTTCTTTATACCCAACTGTGTTCAAGGAATTTAATTCTTTTTGAGCAAACAATCCTGTTACTTCTTCTACGAGTCCGTCATTCACCATTTTATCTACTCTCTGGTTTATGCGATCATAGATAATCTCCCTATCAGCAGTAATCCCAACCTGAATGATGTCAAACTCTCTTTTTTTTGCAGTCTGGTTTCTTAAGTCAGAGTATTTTTTACCCGTTATCAAACAAACTTCAATGGCTCTCACAAGTCTTTGAGGGTTTTGCTTGTCCATGAATTTGAAATGTTCGTAATCCAATTTTTTTAGCTTTTGCTGCATATGTCTCAAGCCTTTTTCTTCCAGCTCTTGGTTCAATTCATTTCTGAGTTCCAGGTTACTCGGTATTTCATCAATTCCGGCAAGAACTGCATTTACGTACAATCCAGATCCTCCCACCATAATGGCCACATCCTGTTTTTCGAATAGTTCAGAAAGTTTACCCATCACATCTTTCTCAAATTGACCAGCCGTATAAAACTCATCGATTGAGATACAGTCTACAAAATGATGCACAACTCCATCCATTTCTTCGAGGGAAGGTTTTGCTGTACCAATGCTCATTTCTTTAAAAAACTGGCGAGAATCTGCAGAAATTATTTCGCATTTGTGGGCTTTAGCTAATTCAATAGATAAGGCTGTTTTACCAATAGCAGTAGGTCCTACGATGCTAATTAATGTTTTCTTTTTCAAGTTACTTTTACGTTTCTAATGATGCGTGCAAATAGCCCTGGAAAAAATCTTTTTACGTAAATCGCAAAAACTTCTTTCTTTCCAATCCAAGCTTCACGCTTATTTTTCTTTATCGCTTTGATGTATTTTTTTGCCAATACTTCTGGGTTCATCCCTGCTGCAATAGCCTCATCTTTTTTGTTTTGTTTTTCGCCAGACGCAGTCAATGCATTTTCAGAGATAGCCGTATTTATTGGTCCTGGACATACAATAGTGACTCCAATGTTTTGGTCATTAAGTTCGGCTCTTAAACTATCGAAGAACCCGTGCAGTGCATGTTTTGATGCAGCGTATGCAGTCCTAACAGGTGAACCAAATTTCCCAACCACACTGGAGGTTACAGCGATTTGTCCTTTTGTATTTTGGATAAAATAGGGGAGGACGGCTTTGGTAAGACCAATCGTCCCAAAATAATTGATTTCGAATATTTTTCTATCTACTTCCAAGGGGGTTTCGTTCGCAAAACCTCTTTGGCTTATTCCTCCATTATTGATTAGGATATCCAACCCGCCAAAAAGAGAAATTGCTTCTTTAGTTTTGGCTTCAAATGTTGAAATCTCTTGCAAGTCCAGTGGAAGTAGTTTTACTTTTTTGTGGTCAAGGCACAAGGATCTTGTTTTAATCAGAGCTTCATTATTTCTTGCAGATAAAATGAGCAAAGCACCTTGCTTGGAATACTCAATGGCAAGAGCTCTTCCAATACCCGAAGAAGCTCCAGTAATCCAAACTATTTTATTTAGAGATGAGTTCATTTGAAATTTAGCTGTATTTAATAGCCATTTCTTGAGCCGTTTTATTTACGCATTGGTAAATCCTTCCAGGATAGGTTTCAATGGTTTTGTAATGGTGTGTCGCCATAAAAATCGTAACACCTTCTTGCGAAATATTAATGAGCAAATCCATTATTTCTCTAGCGGTTTCTGGGTCGAGACTACCTGTTGGTTCATCGGCAATAATCAAATCAGGCTCGTTGAGCAAAGCTCGAGCTATGGAAACTCTTTGTTGTTCTCCGCCCGAGAGTTGATGAGGGTAGTTGTTGTTTTTTCCAACAATCCCTACCATTTTCAATACTTTTTCAATCTGCTCATCCATCTTCTTTCTTCCTTTCCAATCAGTGGCTTCAAGTACAAACCTCAAGTTTTCATATACAGTTCGGTCATACAATAATTTGAAATCTTGGAATACATTTCCAATTCTTCTTCTCAACATAGGAACATCCTTGGTTCTTAATTTCATCAAATCAAACCCAACAGCAGTAGCATTTCCTCCAGATAATTTGATTTCTCCGTAAATAGCATCCAAAAGTGAACTTTTTCCACTTCCAGTTTTTCCAATTAAGTAAACAAATTCTCCTTTTCTCAATTCAATATCAATCGAGTTCAATACTTCGTGTCCTTCGTAATTGATTTTTCCTTGTTCAATTGATACAACTATTTCTCCTTGTTCCATAATCCAAAGATAAGGTTTATTGTGTGATTATTAAATGCAATGGGTTACAAATTATTTATCCATTTTCGTCTGGTCTTTTATCACTAAAAACAGAGACTTTCGCTTAAGTTTTTTGTCATATTTCTATTCCAATCTCACTGCTAAAATATGAAACAAAAAAAACACCTCAATCCGAAGAATGAGGTGTTTCAATATGGTTTTAAGAAAAAATTAGTTCTCGAAAGGAACCACAGATACAAAGGATCTGTTATTTTTCTTTTTAGTAAATGTTACGATACCATCAGCTTTAGCAAACAAAGTATGGTCTTTTCCCATCCCTACGTTTGTAGAAGGATGATGTTTTGTACCTCTCTGACGAATGATGATGTTACCAGCTATACAAGCCTGACCACCAAAGATTTTTACACCTAATCGTTTCGATTCTGATTCACGTCCGTTATTCGAACTACCTGCACCTTTTTTATGAGCCATGTCTTATAATTTTTATGAAATTCCTGTTACAGTCAGTTTCGTAAGATACTGTCTGTGTCCTTTCTTTAGTTTATATCCTTTTCTTCTTTTCTTTTTAAAGATGATTACTTTATCACCTTTCAGATGTTCTTCGACTTTCGCCTTTACTGAAGCACCTTCTATAACCGGGGCGCCAAGCTTTACTTTACCGTTGTCATCGATCATCAAAACTTTGTCGAAAGTAACTGAGCTACCTTCTTCGTCTTGCAATCTATGAACGTAAAGAGTTTGGTCTTTCACAACTTTGAATTGTTGCCCTGCTATCTCTACAATTGCGTACATAATTAGTTAATTTTTTATTATTCGAACTGCAAAAATAGAAAATCATTTTTGTTTATCCAATCATTTGTAGTTTTTATTTGAAAAAACGATTTTTTTGTGATTACCCGCTCTTATTACCTGAGTCAAAAAGAAAAAAAGGAAGCTTGAAATAAATCAACTTCCCTTTTGTTTGTGAGCCTATTTAAGGGTTACAAAGTGAAATATAAATCTTTCGTAGATTTTCTAACTTTTTTTCCAAATTGGGAACCATCTTCTTCGTGCCGGTAACCTACTGCTAAAAGTACGCAAGCATCTAGTCCTTTTTCCTTTAAACCTAGTAATTCAGAAACTTTGTCGCTTTCAAAACCTTCCATTGGCGTGGCGTCAATGTTTAGTTCAGAACAAGCGATAAGTGCAGAAGAAAGGGCAAGATAAGTTTGTTTTGCTGTCCAATTTGACATATCTGTTCCTTTTTTTTCGCTTACTTTTTCTTGAATAAAAGTGGTGTAGCCCTCTAGATTTGAATATTCGATGTTGTTGATTTCCCCTTTCAATCGCATCATAGATTCCACATCTTCGTTGGTTACCTCCAGGTGATTGGCAAAAACAAATAGGTGAGAGGCATCAGTGATTTGGGTTTGTCCCCAAGCCAGTGGTTTCAAATTCTCACGTATTTCTTTGTTTTCTATATGGATGATTTTGAATGGTTGAAGTCCATAAGAAGTGGCTGTAAGTCTTACAGATTCTATTATGTTGTCAATGTCTTCTTTGGCTACCTTCTTCTCGGTATCGAATTTTTTTGTGGCATATCGCCAATTTAATTGGTTAATTAATTCCATGTTATTTTTATTATTGTTTAAATTAGTTAGGCACTCATTGGTATTTCCATAAGCAAAACTCTCGCATCTGTTTTGGCCATAAGCGATAGCTCTTTTGTTTCCCAGATTCCCATTCCATCTCTTCTCGATAGAGTGGTTCCTTCAATTTCTATTTCCCCATCCAATACAAAAACGTAAACACCGTTATCTTCTTTGTTCAAGGAGTAAGTATCAGAACTTCCTTTCTTAAATTTCCCTAGGCTAAACCAAGCATCTTGGTTTATCATGACTCCTTGGTCTTTTTCAAGTGGCGAAACTACTTGGTAAAATTTATTCTCTTTCTCAAGTTCTTTTATTGAAATTTGGTCGTAACGAGGTGCCATGTTTTTCTTTTTTGGGAACACCCAGATTTGAAGAAATTTCACTTCTTTGTCCTTGTTCTTGTTGTATTCAGAGTGAGTAATTCCGGTTCCGGCACTCATAATTTGAACATCACCTTGTTTTATTATGGCTTTGTTTCCCATGCTATCTTTATGCTCCAAATCTCCTTCGAGCGGAATAGATATAATTTCCATGTTATCGTGAGGATGTGTGCCAAAGCCCATTCCTTCTTTTACTTGGTCATCGTTTAGCACCCTTAATACGCCAAAGTTCATTCTTTCGGGATTGTAGTAGTTGGCAAAACTAAAAGTGTGTCGGGAATTTAGCCATCCGTGATTTGCCAATCCTCTTGTTTCTGATTTATGAATTACTGTTTTCATGGTTTTGTTTTCTTTATTAGGTAAATGATTGAATCCAACTTGATCCATTAATCGATCATAGGTGGAAGTTGATTGCGATTTCGCTGATTTCAATAGAGAAGGAGTAAGCGCTCCAGCAACACTAGTGATAAGTGCTTTTTTTAAAAATTCCTTTCTTTCCATATTTCTTTGTATTTATTGAACAATACAAAGGTGGGCCAAAAGGAACGAGAAAGGAATATGAGATTTCGACCGAAACTTATGAAAATCCGATATGTTCATTTTTTTTGAAAATCGAAGGTGAAAAACCAGTCTTTTTTTTGAAAAAAGCACTAAAATTTGAAGGTTCTGTAAACCCCAATTCGTACCCAATTTCTTTATTCGATAGAGTTGAAAAGAAGAGCAATCGCTTGGCTTCAATGATAATTCTTGATTGAATGTACTCTTTGGTTGTTTTTCCAATTTTTGATTTGATTACCCGATTTAAGTAGTCGGAAGACAAATTCATTTTTTCAGCATAGAATGAGGTAGAATGTTCCTTTTTGTAGTGTTTGTCTACAAATTGTTTGAATTCAATAATGATTCGATGGTTTGATTCTTCAATTTGAAAATTTGAGATCTCCAAAGAGCAACTGTTGTTGCAGGCAATAAGAAGTAATTTAAGAAAAGAACCAATCGACAATTCCTTCATTTCAGAATCACTGTTGTGCAAGGAATATATTTCATTAGTAAAAGATACTATTTTTTCGAAATCCTGAGTATCAGGTTCCAATGGGGGCGTTTCCCCGTAATTTTGGAATAAGTTTAAGTTATCGATAAATGAAAGTTGGATGGAGTTTTCTATCAAAAACTGAGAAGAAAAAACCATTGAAAAACCGATAGATTTTCTTTCCTCCATCACTTGGTGAACTTGACCGGGAGAGACAAAGAAAACTTGATTACTTCCCAATTCGTAGGAGTGAAAATCAATTTTATGAACACCTTTGGCTTGTTTTACAATAAGTACCGTGTAAAAATCATGGCGGTGAGGCTCGTCCACAACTCCTTTTCTTTTTTCAAAGATATCTTCCATTCTTGAGATTCCGAAAGACACATTGTTTTCAGAAGAATCTACTTTCTGGTATGTTTTTACTGAATCCAATTATCGAGCATTATGAGATGACGAAGTTACACTAAATGAATTTTAATAAAGAATTAGACACAAAAAGAAAAAAGCACGTTAATACGTACTTATTTCTTTTTTGCTTTTTTTTCAGCACGTTTTTCTTTCAGCGATTTTGTCGCCTCTTTTTTAACTGCTTTTTTAGCATCTTGTCCTTTTCCCATATTGGAGTTATTAATTTAGGACAAGATAGCGATTGGATTGATTAGTTGTTACTTTTTGGCTGATTATATTTTTTACCAAAAAAGAAAAGAGGTAAAAAACCAAAATTCAGTAACAAAAAGCCCGAGAAAAGTACAATTCCAGCGTAAGGCCAATGAAATAGTTTAAACATAATTCCTGTACTAATTGCAAATGAGGATAAAAATCCAAGTAGATTAAGTGACTTTTTCATACTAATTGTTTTAAGTTGATTTGCCTATATAATGCAAGGAGTAAAAAAAGTAACAGAATTGTTTTCTTTTGAACTACTCAAATCAATTCCTATCTTTACCCGCTCAAACAAACTCATGCCCAGATATTTTATCAAACTAGCGTATAATGGAGCCAAATTTCACGGATGGCAAATTCAGGATAATGCTGTTACTGTGCAAGGAGAACTGAACAAAGGTTTAAGTTTGTTGTTGGGGGAAGAAATCAAAACGACCGGTTGTGGTAGAACAGATACGGGGGTTAATGCTTCTGAGTTTTTTGCCCATTTTGATGCAGAGGAATTAATTGAGAACTTAGTTTACAAACTAAATAGCTTGTTGCCCAACTCCATTGTAATTGGTTCAATTACGGAAGTAGCACTAGAATCTCACGCTCGATTCGATGCCAAATCCAGAACTTACCATTATTTTTTCCATAATCAAGCAAATCCTTTTTTGGGTAAATTTTCCTATTACATTCCACGAAAGTTGGATATCGAAAAAATGAATGAAGCATGTCAATTATTGCTCGATACGATTGATTTCACCTCTTTTAGTAAGATTCATACCGAAACTTTTACCAATAATTGCCATGTAAGCTTTGCAGAAATTACTCAAATTGAAACAGGAAGGTTTCGTTTTGAAATAACTGCGGATAGATTTCTTAGAAATATGGTGAGAGCCATTATGGGAACATTGTTACAAGTAGGGAAAGGGAAAATAAATCTTTATCAATTTCAAGAAATAATAGATTCTAAGGAAAGACAAAATGCAGGAAAATCTGTAGAGGGTGAAGCACTTTTTTTGGCAAAAGTGGAGTATGAGTATATCCCATCCCCACCTTCCCAAAGTGAAGGAGAATTCTCGGAATAAACTATTCAATTTCAAAGACTTTTTATAAGATTCCTTCTAAAATGGAAGAATTTTCAATTATTCTAAAACCAGTAACTAGCAACTAATTTACCTGCAACCAGAAAACCGTTAATAACTTTTAAAAAATCGAAATCGAAATCTTTGTCCACTATTCAAAACGAAGTTACTTTTGACAAAACATCAACACAATGGCAGATATTACTCAATTGAAATCAATTTCTTCGCAAGTAAGAAGAGACATCGTACGCATGGTTCACGCAAATAATTCGGGGCATCCAGGAGGATCTCTTGGTTGCGTAGAATATTTTGTTGCTCTGTATTTCGAAGTCATGAATCACAAGGCTAGTGATTTTGATATGGACGGATTTGACGAAGATTTATTTTTTCTTTCGAATGGTCACATATCGCCAGTTTGGTATAGTGTTTTGGCTCATTCAGGGTATTTCGAAAAATCCGAATTAGCCACTTTTAGAAAACTAAACTCAAGACTTCAAGGTCATCCAGCAACCGAAGAAGGATTAGAAGGAATAAGAATTGCATCTGGTTCGCTGGGGCAGGGACTATCTGTAGGAATTGGTTCTGCTATGACCAAAAAACTAAATGGAGAAGATAGTATCGTTTATACACTTCACGGAGATGGAGAGTTACAAGAAGGTCAGATATGGGAAGCAGCCATGTATGCAGCAGCCAATAAAGTGGATAACTTAATTGCAACTGTGGATTACAATGGTCGTCAAATTGACGGAGATGTAGAAGATGTTCTTTCTCTTGGCGATTTAGAAGCTAAGTGGAAAGCTTTTGGTTGGGAAGTGATTACCGAAGACAATGGGAATGATTTAGAGGCAGTAATCAATGTATTAAACAAAGCCAAGACGTTGACAGGGAATAACAAGCCCGTAATGATTCTACTGAGAACGGAAATGGGACAAGGCGTTGATTACATGATGGGAACACACAAATGGCACGGTTCTGCTCCAAACGATGAGCAATTAACCAATGCCCTCGCTCAGTTGGAAGAGACTTTAGGGGATTATTAACGGCATAACAATTGCATAAATTCTACTAAAAACATGTTTATGAAAGTATTTTCAAAAAATCTTTTTGTTTTCTTAGTATTTCTATGCGCTGGATATTCCGTTTTTGCCCAAACTGCCGAAATCACAAGGATTTTATTCATTTTTGATGGGTCAAATTCCATGAATGGGCAATGGCAGGAACAAACCAAAATAAAAGTAGCTAAAAAGCTGATGTACGAAACCATGGATGAGTTATCTAAATTGGATAATATTGAAGTGGGGCTCAGGTTGTACGGACATCAAACCAAATTATACCCTGGCCAGCAGGATTGTAATGATACAAAACTAGAGGTGCCGTTTGGCAAGGACAATTACGACAAAGTAAAAATGAAGATTAATTCTCTTCAACCAAAAGGAACAACCCCTATTGCAAGATCACTGGAGTATGCGGCACAAGACTTTCCTAACTGTCAAAACTGTAGAAATGTAATTATTTTAATAACGGATGGAATAGAAGCTTGCGATGAAGATCCTTGTGCGGTAGCAAAAATGTTGAGAGAAAAGGGAATTGAAGTTAGACCCTATGTGATAGGAATCGCAATGGACTTAGAATCTCTCAAAGATTTTGAATGCATCGGAAAATCATACGATGCTAGTACTGAGGAGTCTTTTCGTGATGTAATGAAAGTGGTGATGAGCGAGGCGCTAAACAACACCACCGTTCAGGTTAATTTATTAAATACAAAAAAACAACCCAGAGAAACAGATGTCACTCTGTCTTTTTATGATCAAAAAACAGGCGAACTAAAGTATACTTTTATGCATACTTTAGATAGAAAGAACAGACCTGACACGATGTGGATAGATCCTTTGTCCACTTATAGATTGGTCGTACATACTACACCCAAAAGGGAGCAAAGAGATATTCAGTTGAAACCGGGTGAACATAATACCATAGAATTAAGTGCGCCCCAAGGTGGATTGGAGTTTAGAATTTTGGGTGCAGGTAATTCTTACACAGATATAAAATGCGTATTGAGAAACACAGAAACAGGAGAAACAATCAATGCCCAAAGAATGAATAGTACTGATACGTACATCGTAGGAAAGTATAATGTAGAAATATTATCACTGCCAAGAATCACCATGAATAATGTGAAGGTAGAGCAAAGTAAGACCAATACAATCCAAATTCAACAACCAGGGTTAGCCAACGTGAACGTTCCATTTTTTGGAATTGTTTCAGTGTTTACTATGGAAAAGGGTGAAAGAGTGTGGGTGTGCAATTTGGAAAGAGAAAAACTTAATTATCAACTAGGATTACAACCCGGAGACTACACTGTTGTGTATCGTCCTGCAAGAAAAAAATCATCTGCCTACACAGTATCCAAAGAATTCACGGTTACTCCAGGAGCAACAGTTGAAGTAAATTTATAACTCATCATTTTAAATAAAAAACTATGAAAGAATATCCAGTATTAGGTAAAAAAGACACAAGATCAGGTTTTGGAGACGGACTCTTGGAACTAGGAAAAAACAATGAAAATGTTGTGGCCATGTGTGCAGATTTAACTGGTTCTTTAAAAATGGGAGCTTTTAAAGAAGCTTTTCCAGATAGATTCTTTCAAGCAGGAATTGCTGAGGCAAACATGATTGGAATGGCGGCAGGAATGACAATAGGAGGAAAGATTCCATTTACAGGAACTTTTGCCAATTTTTCTACGAGCAGAGTGTATGATCAAATCAGACAATCGGTAGCTTATTCGGATAAAAATGTAAAAATATGTGCTTCACACGCTGGACTAACTTTAGGGGAAGACGGAGCAACTCATCAAGTTTTAGAAGATATCGGGATGATGAAAATGTTGCCAAATATGACTGTCATAAATCCTTGTGATTACAACCAAACCAAAGCGGCCACTATCGCAATTGCCGACTATGAAGGGCCGGTATATTTAAGATTTGGGCGACCAAGCGTGCCTATTTTTATGCCAGAAGACATGCCTTTTGAAATTGGAAAAGGAATCCTACTAAATGAAGGAAAAGATGTGACGATAGTGGCAACGGGTCATTTAGTTTGGAAAGCGCTCGAAGCTGCAACAGAATTGGAATCAAAAGGAATAAGCGCTGAGGTTATTAATATTCATACAATAAAACCATTGGATGAGGAAATAATCTTGAATTCCGTGATGAAGACAAAGTGTATTGTAACAGCCGAAGAACATCAAATAGCTGGAGGATTGGGTGAGTCAATTTCTTCTTTGCTCTGTAGAACAATTCCCACACCGCAGGAGTTCGTAGCAGTAGATGACACATTTGGGGAATCAGGTACACCAGATGAATTGATGACCAAATACGGACTTGACTCAGTAGATATAGTTTCTGCGTGTGAGGCTGTCATAAAAAGAAAATAAATATTAGTAACAGAATAAACAAAGCCTCAGGAGATTCTCTTCTGGGGCTTTTTTTGATTTGAACGTAAAACAACTTTCGGTCAATAGTTTTATTAACTTTATATCATTCTCAAACTGGGCTAAATGAAAGTATTACTAACTGGTGCAAACGGTTATATAGGAAAGCGATTGATTAACAGATTAGTGGAAGAAGGACACGAGGTGATTTGTTGTGTTCGCGATGCAAAAAGATTCAATCCTTCAGCTGTAGTTGTTCCTCAAATATCAATCATTGAGGTAGATTTATTGGAGAAGGAATCTTTAACAAAGATTCCTTTGGATATTGATGGAGCATATTATCTCGTTCATTCCATGTCTTCCTCTTCCGAGTATGAATCTTTAGAGAAGCAATGCGCTGTTAATTTTCGAGAAGCCATGAATAAAACAAAAGTAAAGCAGGTTTTATACTTGAGCGGTATTGTGAACGAAACGGAATTATCAAAACACCTCTCATCAAGAAAAAATGTAGAAAATGAATTGGGAAAGGGGAGCTTTAAACTCACCACGTTGAGAGCAGGAATTATTATTGGTTCTGGAAGTGCATCTTTTGAGATAATTAGAGATTTGGTTGAGAAATTACCCATTATGATAACGCCAAAATGGTTGAATACAAAATGTCAACCAATAGGAATAAAAGATGTGATAGAGTTTCTTGTAGCTGCGTTATTTCAAGAAAAAACATATGGACGGAATTTTGATATTGGCGGACCAGACATACTAACCTACAAGGAAATGCTTTTGGGGTTTGCCAAAGAGCGGAATTTAAAAAGAAAAATTTGGACTGTTCCTGTAATGACACCCAAGTTATCGTCTTACTGGCTGTATTTTGTCACATCCACCTCTTATAAACTAGCGAGTTCTTTAGTAAATAGTATGAAAGTTGAGGTGATTTGTAGAGACTCGAGAATCAATGAAATATTAAATGTCCAACCAATCTCATATCAAGCCTCATTAGAGCTTGCATTTGCCCGAATAAAGAATAATGCTGTACTATCTAGTTGGAAAGACGCCTATGCAAGTAGTGGATTCAACGACACGATAAGCGACTTTATTGAAGTGCCCACTTTTGGTTGTTTTAGAGATGTAAGAATCAATGAAGTGAGCGATAAACAAAATACAATCAATCGAATTTGGAGAATTGGAGGAAATACGGGATGGTATGCAGGCAATTGGTTGTGGAAGATCCGAGGATACATGGATAAAATTGTGGGAGGAGTTGGATTAAGACGTGGAAGAACAAATCCTGATTCTATTCAAGCTGGCGATGCATTGGATTTTTGGCGTGTTTTGTATGCCAACAAAGAAGAAGGCCGATTGTTGTTATTTGCAGAAATGAAGTTGCCCGGAGAGGCTTGGCTTGAATTCAAAATACACCGAGATAAACTTGTTCAAATAGCCACTTTTCGTCCCTTAGGTTTAGCTGGAAGGCTCTATTGGTTTGCCGTATTTCCATTTCACGGCTATATTTTCAAAGGTATGATAAAAGGAATCACAAAAAATAATCCACAAAAAAAAGAGCAATCTTGATAGATTGCTCTTAATTATAGTCAATTTTTAATTTTTACTTATTGTTGTTGTCCCATCTTTCTTTGATGTCTGCTAAATGGGCTTTGTAGGCATCCATTGTTGCTACTTCACTTCTTTTGTCGCTTAGTAACATCAATTGGTTCATTACATTATTCGCTTTGTCAAATTGATTTGTATGGATGTATGCGTCAGCTAAATTGTAATAAGTTACCAATGTCACTTTTTCATTGATTCTGGCTTTCTTATTTTCTACGTCAGACTCTTCTAAAGCCTTTTCCCACATTACAATAGCCTCGTTTATTTTTTTTACTGCAACTTCTGGTTCTGAAACTAATTTGCTGTATCCTTCACTAGCTGAGATGTATGCCAATTTGTAATCTTGATAAGTGTGTTTCTTTTCTTTAATTGTGAAAATTTCGGTCTTTCTTTCCACACTTCTAAATCCGTAATTGTCATTGATAAAGTCATTTATTTCTTTCAAGTTATCCGTAACTGCTTTATCCTCTAACATTTTGATGTAAGATTCTCTATTCATGTTTTGTCTGCTTCCTTCTGTTTTAGCAGTAGAAATCTTTTTCATTTCACTAAAATGAGAAAAGGTTTCGTTGAACAAAATTTGTCCGTCTGGAGTTTCTATTTTCAGGTTGATTGGGTGTTTGTATGAAGTTTCATACCAAGAGTAGTTTTTATAGTAATTCGATTTAGTTTTTGAGTTGTACATTTTTCTACTCTCGCTTTTATATTGAGGCTCAGTATATTCAAACCCATAAAGGTCAACTGTAATTTTCAAGGCGTTTTTAATAGATTGATTAAACCCTTCTAATTTCAAGTAACTATTTGCCAGCATATCTTCATTAAACACTTTTTGAGATTTCACTTCTCTTAGATAAGGTTTTGAAGGAGGATAGTAACTTCCTGGGTGAGTTGGTTTTGTATTTTCTTCCAACACATTTTTTTCGATAAACTTTTTTCCCGCAGACTTGTTGTCGTACGCTTCCTTTTCTTTGTTGTATCTCTCCAGCCTTTGGTTGTATCTTTCTTTAGCTTGTCTTTCAAGTTCTGGATATTCAGCCATAGCTTGGTCGTATTCTTTTTGAGCCTGAGCTTTCTCAGCATTTATTTTGTCAGTGTATAATAAATTTACTTTTGCAAAATAGTTTTGAATAGATTGATCCAACGGGGTTGCAGGGAGCTGCGTATAATTGAAATCAATGTCTTGGTCCTGTGGTCTTTGAGAAAAACCAAGTGTTGCTGAACCCAAAAGGAGTGCAGTAAGTGTGTGTTTTAAAATCATTTTTTAGTTTTTTTTCAAATATAGCATAAATGATGTGATGTCATTCTGAAAATCATGAATTAATCTTCTGCTCAGGTTCATGTTCGACAAAATAACTCAAATAGAAATAATTCTATACCTTGAACATATTCGGTTCAAGAAGTCTATCTTTGCGCTATGTCGCAAAAGCTTTTATTAGTAATCCCACCTTTTAGTCAACTGAATACACCGTATCCAGCAACAGCTTATTTAAAAGGATTTTTGGATTCAAAAGAAGTTGAGAATCATCAAGTAGATTTGAGTATTGAATTGTTTACCTCTATTTTTACCAAAGAATTTTTATCCGAGGCATTCGCAGAAGCTGAAAAACTCCAGGAAATTGGGTTTCAAAAAGTTGTAAAAAGTAAAACCCGCTACTTACAAATTGTAGAGGAAGTTATCAGTTTTCTTCAATCTCCCAATATCGAAAAGGCAAAGAACTTAAAAGAACTATCTTATTTTCCTCAAGGACACAGAATTACTAATGTGAATAAATCCATAAAGTGGGAATCAGGAGAAAAGGGTGAATTAGACAAAGCCAAGCATTATGCTACTTTGTTCATCGAAGAATTAGGAGATTTTATTCAAACCAATGTAGATGAATTTTTTTCCTTTACGCGCTATGCCGAACAAATTGCTACATCAGCCTCTAGTTTTGATGGTTTGGAAGATTCCCTTCAATACGAGCCTACCATTATTGAACATACTTTGTTTGATTTATTAGAACAGAAAATTGAAGAATTTCAGCCTACTTTGGTTTGTTTCACAGTTCCCTTTCCGGGGAATTTATTCGCAACTTTAAGAAGCGGACAATTTATTAAACAGTTTTACCCATCTATAAAAATTGCGATGGGCGGTGGCTATTGCAGCACAGAACTGCGTTCGTTATCCGACCCCAGAATTTTCGATTTTATTGATTTCATAACTCTAGATGACGGTGAAATGCCTTTGCTCAAGATTGTTCAGTTTTTGAATGGTGAAATTTCGACAAGTGAACTCGAACGAACATTTCTCCTGAAGGATGACAGCGTATTTTTCCAAAATAAAATCCCCAATACGATTGTTCACCACAGTAAATTGCCTGCGCCAAATTACACAGGATTGCCATTTTCTAAGTACGTTTCGTTTTTGGATGTAATAAACCCGATGCATCGAATGTGGACAGATGACAGATGGAATAAGCTTACTATTTCGCATGGCTGTTATTGGAAGCAATGCAGTTTTTGTGATGTTTCTTTGGATTATATAGGAAATTATCAAAACACCACCGCAGAAGATTTAGTCAATAAAATGGAGCGTATAATTGCCCAAACAGGGATACAAGGGTTTCATTTTGTGGATGAAGCGGCACCGCCAAAAATGTTGAGAGCACTTTCTCAAAAACTCTTAGAAAGAAAATTAGACATTCCTTGGTGGACGAATATTCGCTTCGAAAAAACTTTTGATAATGATTTATGCCAATTAATGGCTAAAGCTGGCTGTATTGCCGTAACAGGTGGTCTCGAGGTAGCATCAGACAGGTTGTTAGATAAAATGAAAAAAGGAGTGGATATTGAACAAGTAGCCCGAGTAGGGAAGCATTTTGCAAATAACGGAATAATGGTTCATGCCTACTTAATGTATGGTTTTCCTACCCAAACAGAGCAAGAAACGATAGACTCATTAGAAATCGTTCGGCAATTGTTTGAACAGAATTGCATCCAGTCTGGTTTTTGGCATCAATTCACTACCACTATTCACAGTCCAATTGGACAGAACCCAGAAGAGTTTGGAATTACCATTACCGGACCAGAATTTGAGGGGTTTGCTCAGAATGATCTTTGGCACGAAGACCCTACGGGAGCCAATCACGAACTTTATACAAAAGGCTTAAACTTAGCACTACACAATTACCTGAACGGGCAAGGTTTTGATCTTGCTTTACAAGAATGGTTTGACTTTGAAGTGCCAAACACAACACATCCTCGAACTAAAATTGCGAAAGTTATACACGAACTAGAAAATAAAAATTAAGTTCTTAGCTATGTAAATAACCTAGTGGAATCTTTCAAAAGTTTGTGGTACAAGTTTGTATTATATTCCTTATTCCTGTTACTTTGTAGTAAATACATTTACTTTGAAAATAAACATAGCAATAGACGGATACTCATCCTGCGGAAAAAGTACTTTGGCCAAATTACTTTCTCAAAAATTAGCTTACAATTACATCGATACGGGCGCAATGTATCGTTCGGTAACTTTGTATTTAGTAAATGAAGGATTGATTAAGGATGGAAAAATTTTCAAGGAATCCGTCATAGATTCACTCGATAAAATTGATGTGACTTTCCAGTTTAATGTTTCCAAAAATCAATCGGACACTTATTTGAATGGGGTAAATGTAGAAGACGAGATTCGTTCTCCAGAGATTTCTTCTTTGGTAAGCGGAATTAGCCAATTGCGAGAGGTGAGACAAAAGTTAATTTCTCTTCAGCAAAAAATAGGCAAGGACAAAGGAATCGTAATGGATGGAAGAGATATTGGCACAGCTGTGTTACCCGATGCAGAAGTCAAGTTTTTTGTAACAGCCGATTTGGATGTACGTTCTCAAAGAAGGTACGAAGAGTTAAAATCCAAAGGTTACGAGTATTCTTTGGATAAAGTGAAAGAAAATTTACTAGAAAGAGATTACAACGATACGCACAGAGAAGAAAATCCATTGGTACAAGCAAATGATGCAATATTGATGGATAATACAGAATTGACCATTGATGAGTTGGTAGAGAAATCTTTTCAAATTGTACAAGAAAAACTAACGAAATAGCGGGGAAGATGAAAAGAGAGAATTGGATTTTTTTAGTAGGATTTTTGACCGTTTTCTCTTGTCAAACACCCAAAGAAAATAGCTACATTGAGTTAGTTGGACAAGCTCAAGGAACCACTTTTTATATTGCTTATTTTGATTCCAATTCTGTAGATTTTACGAATGATCTACAATCAATTTTAGAAAACTTTGATCAGGAAGTTTCTACTTATAAACCTCGGTCCATAATCAATCAGTTTAACGACAATATTCTGGATACAGTATGGAAAAAGAAATTTCCTTATTTATACCATTCTTTTGCGCTTTCTGCCGAGGTAAAATCAAATACTAACGGCTATTTTGATGCAGGTATTTATCCCATCATTCAAGTTATTAAAACCACTGATAGTTTATTAAGTAAAGGAAATAAGCTGCTAGATTCAGTATTACAAATCAACAGAGATTTTGTGGTTACCGATGAGTTTGTGACCAAGTTAGATAAGCGCAGTCAATTTAATTTTAATGCAATTGCTCAAGGATATTCGGTGGATCTATTAGCAGATTTTTTTGATAAAAAAGGAGTTGCGCATTACATGGTAGAAATTGGTGGAGAACTAAGAGTAAAAGGGAAAAACAAGCACAATAAACTCTGGACTATTTCATTGGAATCACCAAACTCAACAGCAGATAATCGTGCAATTCAAGAAATGATAGCTTTAGACAATCAGTCTGTTGTGACTTCCGGAAGCTACAGAAAGTTCAAAGAAATAAAGGGCAAGAAATACTCTCATGCAATCAACCCATTTACTGGTCAAGGCGTTACTCATTCAGTACTTAGCGTTACGGTTGTTCAGCAAGAGGCGGCAATAGCTGACGGTTTGGCAACGGCATTTCTTGTTATGGGCAAAGAAAAAACTATCCAGTTTTTGGAACAGAATAATTTATATCAAGTTTCAATCTTGTTCATTGAGTCCAACCAAAAAGGAGAATTTGAAAGTTCTTTTTATGGAGGATTTGAGGAGTTATTGGTAAACTAATAACTTACTCTAAATGAGCCGAGAATTCGTTGTTTTGGAATTCTACTTCGATGTGGTTTTCGAGTGTTGTAGACAAAGTAAGCCCAGCATAATCGGCTTTTATTGGGAATAATCTATGTCTTCGGTCTATTAACACAACGGTGCGCATTTTTTTTACATCATGACGCAAAATAACATGACTAGCATGCATCAAAGTTTCACCCGTATTCAATACATCATCCACTAAAATCACTACCTTATCTTTTGGTATGTCAAGTTTCGTGCTACTTGTCAAACATTCAATAGAATTCTTTTTATCAAATGTAAGTTCCAATAAATGAAAGGTGTTTGCGCTTACTTTTCGTAAGTTATCCACCAAATGTTCGGCCAGGATAAAACCTTTATTGGCAATTCCTACAATGTATAATTCTTGTTCATCCAAATTGTCTTCGATTATTTGAAAAGCAATTCGATCAATTTTTTGAATGATTTGTGAATGAGATAAAATATCTGAAGGAACCATAAAGTTTACTTTTTGATAAAATTAATAAAAACTTCTTTACCTGCTCTTGGGGCAATTGAATTACGGGCACTATCCATATATTTTATTTCAAATTTAGAAGAAAACAAAGCGTTGTATTCTGCTTTGTTTCCGCCAAAAGGAGGGTGCTCAGTATTGAGAGGAGCATCAAAAAGAAGTCCTACGATTTTCCCTTTTTCCGAGAGAATATCATGCATTTTATGAACGTATTGTAGCCTTAATTTTGGGTCAAGTGCACAAAAAAATGTTTGTTCTACAATTAAATCGTACGTATCATTTAGTTGAAAAAAGTCTTGATGAAGTAATTGAGAATCCGGAAAATTTGGAACTCGTTTTTTTAGGTTCTTCAGAGGTGCCTCGGAGATATCTATAACCGTAACATTGCGAAAACCATTCAAGAAAAGGTATTCGGCTTCGTGGCTGTTTCCCCCGCCAGGTATCAGAATTTTTAAGTCTTTGTTCGTTACTTGATCAAAGTAAGATTTAATCGGAGGCGAGACTTGGTTTAGGTCCCATCCAGTTTCGTTGTTGGAATATTTTGCATCCCAAAAATCTTTGTTAATCGGTGTTTCCATTTGCCTTTATTTTTATAAGTAATTGGAACGTTAGTATTACACCAGTAAGCGGAATTAGGGCTAACAGGATATACATATTGTAAGAGATTAGACCAAAAATTGCCGCGGCAATAACCGGAAAAATGGCATTGGAGATAGAAGTGATAGATTCACTAATTCCCATTAGCTCTCCCAGCTTGTCTTTTTCTGCGTGTTGAGAAATAAGCGAATTGAAAACCGGCATGCTCAGCGAAATTCCTAGATTAAGAATGTAATAAAGGACTAAGTAAATCCATAATACATCGGTCAAGGTGATCGCAATAAATCCAAGAAACATAAGACCAAATCCTAGTCGCAATGTTTTTAATTCGCCAAATCTTACTACGATTTTCTTGTACATAAATGCCTGATTAAATCCAAGAAATACTCCAGCCACAAGCATGAAAAATCCAACTCCTTTTTCGTCAAACGAAAACAAATCGATAACGAACAGAACGATAGTTGAGATATAAAACGCCATTGTAGCACTCATTAATACTTTTAGCACCAGCACTTGCTTTACAATGTCTTTTGGGTTCAGTGAATTAACTCTTTTTACTAGGTTAAATGATTTTACGAAATTATGTTTTACATACGGTCTTCTCTCAGTTTCTGGAAGAGATTCTTTTAAAAAGAACACGATTGAAAACATGGCAATGAGCGAGACAATCGCTGCGGTAATAACAGTTCCAAGATATCCGATAGAGTAACTTGCCGTGATTCCACCGATGGCTGGCCCAATCACAAAAGCGATTCCGGATATTCCGCCCAAAGTACCAAAGATTGTTTTTTTCTCTTGAATACTGGTTATGTCAGAAATGTAGGCATTTGTAACCGAAATGTTTCCACCAGTTAATCCATCCGTAATTCTTGCTGTTCCAATAATAAGTAGAGGTAAAGACAAATAAAAAGCTTGCCCCATAAAACTAAAGTCCCAAAAAGTCAGAGTTTGGTAAGGAATGAAATAAGCGATTCCAATTATGATCCAGCTAAGAAAAGTCCCAAACTGAGAGATAAGCAAGATTTGTTTTCTGCCTTTTGAGTCCGATAATTTACCCAAATAAGGGGACCCAATAAACTGAAAAAAAGAATAGGTAGATAATAATAACCCATAAATATAATCTGGAGCATTCGCCTCTTTTACGATAAAAGGCAAAACAGGAATCATGATACTGTAGCCTATTACATTCACGAAAGTAAGTAGATAAGCTGGCAGAATTTTAAGATTTTTCAAAATGAGGGTTTCAATTTTTTGTTGGGACAAAAGTACCATAAATTTGAGGAATAAAAATGTATCTTTGTGGGAAACAAATACCATATAATGGAAAACGGAATATATACAAAGATTAACACTTCAAAAGGAAGTATCACCCTAAAAATGGAGCACGAAAAAACTCCAATGACAGTAGCAAACTTTATTGGTTTAGCAGAAGGAAACATAGAAAACGATAAAAAGGCTCCGGGAGAACCTTATTACAATGGATTGAAATTTCATAGAGTCATACCTGATTTTATGATTCAGGGAGGTTGCCCGAACGGCACAGGAGCTGGTGGACCGGGATACGATTTCAAAGATGAATTTCATCCAGATCTTAAGCACGATAAGCCGGGTATTTTGTCAATGGCAAATGCGGGACCAAGGACCAATGGCAGTCAGTTTTTTATTACTCACGTTGCGACACCATGGTTGGATGGAAATCACACAGTATTTGGTGAAGTAATTGAGGGACAAGATGTTGTGGATGATATTCGTGGAGGAGATTCTATTGAATCTGTGGAGATTATTAGAAAAGGAGAAGAGGCTGAAAAATTTGATGCCGCAGCAGTTTTTAACTCAATGAAGTAACTAATATACAAGATGAAAACCATTAAATTTATTCTCGGAGTTTGTGTGATTGGAAGTATTTTATCTTTCGGTGTGGCTAAGTCTTCGTATAAATTTGCGGTTTTGAAATACAATGGAGGAGGAGATTGGTACGCCAATCCCACTTCTCTTCCTAATCTTGTTTCGTTCTGCAACAATGAATTATCCATGAATATAGATTCGCAAGTAGATGAAGTTGCCGTGGGAACTCCAGATTTATACAATTATCCTTTTGTTCATATGACAGGACATGGAAATGTTGTATTCAATGAAAGTGAGGCAGAAAATTTACGAAATTACTTGCTGGGAGGAGGCTTTCTTCATATTGACGACAACTACGGAATGGATAAATTTATTCGTACCGAATTAAAAAAAGTATTCCCAAACAAAGATTTAATCGAATTGCCATTTTCTCATCCGATTTATAAACAGACTTATACTTTTGCGGAAGGTTTGCCCAAGATTCATGAACATGACAACAAAGCGCCTCAGGGATTTGCTCTAATGCACGAAGGCAGAGTGTTGGTTTTTTATTCCTTTGAATCCGATTTGGGAGATGGATGGGAAGATCAAGATGTGCACAATGATTCGCAAGAAAAAAGAGACAAAGCACTAAAAATGGGAGCCAATATTGTTCAATTTGCATTAATGGGTAACTAATGGAATTGGAATCATTGAACAAAACACTGAACACAACTTTGAATGCGGAAGTGTATCAAAAAATTGTAGAACAAACAGAGAAGGATTTTGTGATGTCTGGCATTCAATACGATTTTTCGGATTTGGGACCGCAAGAATTACTGAATTCGCTCTACGAAATAGTGGAAGAATTACTTTCTAAAGAATACGCAATACTATTGAATTTGCTCTACCGCATGGATATTCCAGAATCTTCTATCCGTGACAACAATTCAGAAGACATCCAGCAGCAGCTAGTCGAGTTAATCTTGAAGAGAGAATTTCTTAAGGTTCAAACCAGGATGAAATATTCTCAATAACCCACAAAATAAAGGGAGTTATGGGATTCTAGTTTATTTAAACTACCTTTGCACCCGTAATACAATACTATGACATTTAAAGATTTAGGTTTATCCAATTCCCTTCTTAAAGCAATTGAGAAAAAAGGATACACACAGCCTTCACCCATTCAGGAAAAGGCCATACCACAGGTTTTACAAAGAAAAGATGTGCTGGCTTCAGCCCAAACAGGAACCGGAAAAACGGCAGGATTTGTCTTGCCTATTTTGGAATTATTGTCCACAGAAACATTCAAACGACCACAAGTAAGAGCCTTAGTATTGACACCAACAAGAGAATTGGCTGCTCAAATACAACAAAATGTAAAGGAGTACAGCTTGTTTTTGGACCTTAAGTCAACGGTGATTTATGGTGGAGTTAATCAAAAACCTCAAGTTGCCACCTTAAAGCAAGGTGTTGATATTTTGATAGCCACTCCAGGTAGATTGATAGATTTGAATAATCAAGGATTTATTAATTTGAAAAAAATTGAACTGTTCGTTTTGGATGAAGCAGATCGTATGCTAGATATGGGATTTGTAAGAGATATTCAACGAATTATGGCAATTTTGCCTGAAAAGAGACAAAATCTATTGTTTTCAGCTACTTTCTCAAAAGAGATAAAAAAACTAGCAAACGGCATATTGACTCAACCAGTAATGGTGGAGGCAACTCCCGAAAACACTACTGTGGAGGTAATAAAACAACGAGTGATAAGAATGGATAAGCCAAGAAAAACGGCTTACACCATCAAAATGATAAGCGAAGGAGATTGGCAACAAGTACTTATTTTTACCCGAACAAAACATGGAGCAAATAAGCTGACCGAGAAATTGAACAACAAGAAAATTTCGGCAATGGCAATTCATGGAAATAAAAGTCAGAACCACAGAACTAAAGCACTTGCTCAGTTTAAAAAAGGAGAAGTACGGGTATTGGTAGCAACCGATATTGCAGCTCGAGGTATTGATATTCCTTTGTTGCCTCACGTTATCAATTACGAAATACCGAATATTTCGGAAGATTACGTTCACCGAATTGGAAGAACAGGAAGAGCAGGCGCTAATGGTGTAGCTATCTCTTTGGTGGATAACGATGAGCTTGCCTACATACGAGATATAGAAAAGCTAACGAAGCAAAAGTTTGAGAAAGAAATTATCGAGGGCTATGAACCGCCTCACATAGACGAATCACAGATTAAAAAACCGAAAGGAAATCCAGGACAAACTAGAGGAAGAAACTCAAGAAACCCAAATAGTAAGCCAGGAAATAAAAAGCATTATTATCAAAAGAAATCCAAAGGCAGAGGGTAAGATAACTGCAAATTAAAAAAGAGCTTTTTTGTTAAAATATCTGACAACAATTAACTCAATTTTTTCCATTGAGTGCCAAAAAGGCCAATCATAAATAAGGTAAAAGTTATTTGGATGTAATCTGCTTTTAGGGTTTTAAGGAAAATAAAAGTTGAGACAACCAATGCCACATTTGAAAGTAGGTAGAGCCAAAACCCAATTTTTTTTTGACGATAAAGCAAAATCGCAGCCAGCAAAGAAACCCCATGCAAAATTGCATAAGAGAAACAAAACTTGGCGGTAAAGTCTTGAAGCATTGAGTTTGCGGGAAACTGGGGCCCTCGTATAAGAATAATCACAGCTGTGGCAAGCATGTACAAGGCCAATAAGACATCCCAAATCATTGAAAACCAACAAATAAACCTCAAAAATGGAGAAGGCTTATTCTTACCCAAAACGATACGTTTTATTAAGTGGGGTTTAATTTCTGTTTTCATCTCTATTAAAAAATTTAAGTGCTTTAATGATTCTAGACCCATACCAGGAATACAATTCTCCATCTACGATTTGAATTGTTGCTTCCGGAACTAATTGTTTCATCTCTGCCACATGTTTTTTTTGAAAAGGAAATGGTTCGGAGGAAAGAAGGATAGTTTCAGGTTGGAGTTTGGCAATATCTGTGGGAGTCAGGCTAGGGTATCTAGAAAAATCTACTGTGTTACAAATATTTCTGTAGCCTGCTAGGCGCATCATATCATTGATGTAATTGTTACTTCCTGCCACCATAAACGGATTTTTCCAAATAAAATAAAGGGCAGTTTTGGGCAACACAGGTGCAAGTTGTGACTCTTCTTTTTCAATCATTTCAACAATGGTTGTACTATTTTTCTTGGAGTTGGTAATAATTCCAATCTGTTTAATCATGTCTTTGGCATCAGCCAAATTATATATATCGCTCATCCACAAAGGGAATTCCTTTTCCAATTCTTCAATTCCTTCTTGGTAATTCTCCTCTTTGTTGCCAATAATTAAATCTGGATTAAGTTTTCGAATCAAATCAATTTTAAAATTTTTAGTTCCTCCAATAATAGTTTTCGAGTCTTTAATGCCTTTTGGATGAATACAAAATTTAGTTACTCCTATAAGCTTATCTTTTAATCCCAAATCTATAAGTAACTCAGTTTGAGAGGGGACTAACGAAATAATTCGTTGACAATCATCAGGGATTTCAACAGTTCTGTTCATTTGATCAGTTACTTTCATACCCGAATATAAAAAAAGTATAGTGGGTAGTAATTTTATTTGTAATAAATAAAATGCATCAAATATAGTTTTCAAATGTTTCCAGAATTTGGATGGGGCTGAAAAAGGGAAGTTTCATTTTAAAAACACAGGGATAAATTTTCGATGGTGCAGGCATTGGTAGCGGAGAAGATAGATTGACCTTAAATTTAAAATGTCTTTAGTCACCCTGAACTTGATTCAGGGTCTGTCTACAAAAATTGACTCAACTAATTTACAGATTTTGTATCAAGTGCCGAATGACGCTCAGTTTTTTTGTTTAGCTAGATTTTTTCTGTGTGTAAGAAGAATAATAGTTGTTTAAGTCACCTTTCGATACTCTCCCTTTCACTCGAACACAGAGTTCAGTTTAGCACAATCCTCGGACGGAGTACCCGATTGTTAGGTACAGGCTTTACCTAAGGGAAGGGAACTTCAAATTAATTCTTTTATACCACGAGAATATTCCTTCCCTTTGGGAAGGTTAGGATGGGATAATTTTCCTAATCGCCATGGCATAGCCCAAATGCAATCCTTCGTGTATGTTATTGAATTTTATGGCCTCTTCAATATTTGATAAAGTTACGTTGTAGCTTGTCGTGTATTCTTTGTACTCTTGAAACTTATCAGTTTTTAAATCCGCCTCAAATTTGTTGACCAAATCGAGTGCCATTGATTTAAGAAGTTCTACTTCGTCTGCGCTCACAAGAGATTCGGGCTTAGTTCCAATTCTGTATTTGTGAACTAACTCTTTGTCGGTGTACATTCTGTTACCAGAAAGGTTGTAACACAACAATTGCTGAGTAACGATAGTGTGTCCAAAATTCCAGATAATGTTGTTATTGAACCCTTCTGGTATGTGATTCAATTGTTCGTTCGTCAAAGAATTTACAATTCGTAAAAAGTTTTTTCGGGTTTCGAGGAGGTGAGTGAGTTCTGTCATTTGGTTAGTTTTTGACGGTCTCGACTATGAGTAGACAAGAACATCCAATAACTTATAGCTATTGTTTTATTTACAGTGTTGTAAAGCGTTTTCTTCTTTAAAAGTCAGCGTCAGTTATAACTAAAATGTATTCGTGATTCGCTACTGTTCTTTGATCATCCACATCAGAAGTCCAATTGGATAATAATTTATAATCCATTTTCAACGTATCTTCTGAAGCATTTGTAATAATTAGGTCATTCCCGAACATTGAAGTTGGTTCAAAAAAATCTATTTGTTTACCAAGTTTACTCCAAGCTGCAACGTCTTTTTTTTCGTTCGGATTAATTGTTTTGTCAATGTCGCTTGAGGCAATAATATTTGTTCCATCAATTGAAATAACACTTGAAGATTGATTGTCGATAAAATAGTCAAGAACCGTTTCCTTTTCGCAAGAACTAATGAAAAATAGGGCAAAGATTAGAATTGATACTTTTCTCATATTTATTACATTTAATTTTTTTGTTTAAAACGTAATTTTGTTCAGTTAACATTAATGCATTACAGCAACCGATTGTAACCTTGTAGTTTGTTTTATATTCAAACTTTGTTTAGCCCAAATTTAATCAATCTTGTTCAATTAATTCTTTCATTTATCAATCTTGTTACTTTTTCACTCATTATAAAAGTTTACAAAAAGTAAAATCATTACCAAAATCACAATTGTGGTAACTAACTAACGTTCGTTCGTTAAAGAATCAAAAATTTGAGAAGAGGAGAACGAATCATATTTTCAAAAATAAAATACAAACCTCATGGAGCGAGCCATTCAGTTTCATATGGTTCTGATGTTTCCTTTCGCGCAGGGTAAAGAATGAGTATTATGAGGAAAACATTGAGGGATTGGAGTAAGTTACTTACTTTTGTCCTTCAATGTCTTTACAGAAAAAAATAACGGTTTTTGTCGTGGATAATTACGATTCATTCACTTATAATTTGGTTCATTACTTGGAATCTTTGGGTGCTGAGGTTACCGTAAAGCGAAATGATGAATTTGATGTATCAGAGTTAGAACACTTTGATAAAATCTTATTGTCTCCTGGCCCGGGATTGCCAAAAGATGCCGGTAAACTGCCTCAAGTTATCGAAACTTATTTTTCTACAAAACCCATATTGGGAGTTTGTCTAGGTCATCAAGCATTGGCAGAATTTTTTGGAGCAAAACTGATGAATTTAACCGAAGTACACCACGGTGTTTCTTCACGCATAGAAGTAGATTCATCTCATTATTTATTTTCAGGACTTGCGGATTTTCAGGAAGTGGGAAGGTATCATTCTTGGGCAATTCGGGATTGGCCAAATACGATGAGAGAAATTGGGTATACTTCAGATGATTTTACTAATATGGCATTCGCGCATAATCAATATAATTGTGTTGGTATTCAGTTTCACCCCGAGTCAGTATTGACGCCAAATGGCCTTCAGATGTTGCAGAATTGGCTGTTGAATTACTAAATTCTGCTACCTTTGATGGAATAAAAAAAATAATTTTGATAAAAAGACTTTTTGATATTGCATCCTCTTTGGTCGGACTTCTTCTCTTGTTTCCCATTTTATTGATTATCTCATTGTTGATTCTTGTGACCAGCAAAGGAGGTGTTTTTTACTCACAAATTAGAATCGGAAAAAATCAACAGCAGTTCCATTTACTAAAGTTCAGGACAATGAATCCAGGTTCGGATAAATCAGGACAACTAACTGTAGGAGAGAAAGACTTGAGAATAACTGGGATTGGATTAGTTTTGAGGAAATATAAGTTGGATGAAATCCCACAATTATTGAATGTCTTGAAAGGGGATATGAGTATTGTAGGGCCACGACCAGAAGTGCCAAAATATGTCAATTTGTATTCGAAAGAACAACTTCGTGTTCTCTCTTTTCGTCCTGGTCTCACAGATTTAGCATCCATTGAGTTTATCAATGAAAATGAAATTCTGGGAAAATCAGATAACCCCGAAAAAGAATACATTGAAGTCATAATGCCAAAGAAATTGGCACTGAATATTCAATACATCGAGTCTCAATCTTTTTCCGGAGATTTCAAATTGATCGTTAAGACAATTGTAAAGATTCTGAGGTAACTAATTTTAATCAAAACTCTATATGCATTGTCATTTCCGAGAAATCGGAAATCTTATTCATTGGGACGTATAATGAGAATTAAGGATTCTCGTAATAAGATTCATATTTTCATGGGAATGACGTTAACGGGAAAAGGAGAAGCATAAAGGGAGAGAAAAGCAAGAAAAAAAGGTAAAACAGATTCTTTAATCAAAACTTGACAGATGAACAGCACACGGAGCAATTGTTTTATGCAAACTCATATTGATTGAGGAGAGAAAAAAATCAGAGTTTTTCACTCAGAATTCTGTCTTATTCATTGTAAATCCCCATAAATAAAGGTATTTTTAAAACTTAAACCATCAACATTGTAATAGTTTGATAATAAATAAGTTAACGCAATGGAAAAACAAGACATCACATTTAATAAAAACGAAGACACCATGAAGCTTTTGATTTCCAAAATGGAAAGAAAACTTGCTGAAATAAAGTTGGGTGGCGGAAAAAAGAGCATAGAGAAACACCATGCGAAAGGAAAACTAACCGCTCGCGAACGAATAGAGTTATTATTAGATAAAGATTCGCCAAGGCAAGAAATAGGAGCTTTTGTTGCTGACGGAATGTACGAAGAGTACGGAGGTTGCCCAAGTGGAGGAGTGATAATAAAAATTGGATATGTAACAGGAAAACAATGCATAGTAGTTGCCAATGACGCTACCGTAAAAGCAGGTGCTTGGTTTCCAATTGCAGCCAAAAAGAATTTGAGGGCTCAAGAAATCGCAATGGAAAATCGATTGCCAATTATTTATTTGGTAGATAGTGCAGGTGTATTCCTTCCCATGCAAGACGAAATTTTCCCGGATAAAGAGCACTTTGGTAGAATTTTTAGAAACAATGCGAGAATGAGTTCTATGGGAATCGTTCAAATTGCCGCTGTAATGGGCAGTTGTGTCGCTGGTGGTGCTTATTTGCCAATTATGAGCGATGAATCTTTGATTGTAGACAAAACGGGTTCAATTTTTCTTGCTGGAAGTTATTTGGTGAAAGCCGCAATAGGTGAATCTATTGATAACGAAACTTTAGGAGGAGCAACAACTCATACAAGTATATCGGGAGTATGCGATTACAAAAGCAAAGATGACGAAGATTGTTTGCAAACTATTCGAAATTTGATGGATAAAATTGGAGATTTCGATAAAGCAGGCTTTGATAGAAAAGAGGCAATTAAACCTAAACTGAAGGAAGAGGAAATTTATGGATTGTTTCCAGAAGAAAGAAGTAAACCGTATGAGGTAAGAGATATCATTCACCGATTGGTAGATAATTCTGAGTTTGACGAGTTTAAAGAAGATTACGGACAAACAATAGTTACCGGATATGCCCGCATTGATGGTTGGGCAGTTGGAATTGTTGCTAATCAAAGAAAAATTGTGAAATCAAAGAAAACTGGAGTTCAGTTTGGAGGTGTAATCTACTCGGATTCTGCAGACAAAGCTGCTAGATTTATTATGAATTGCAACCAAAAGAAAATTCCATTGGTGTTTCTAAAAGACGTTACTGGATTTATGGTTGGAAGTAAATCGGAGCATGGAGGTATCATTAAAGATGGAGCAAAACTAGTGAGTGCTATGGCTAATTCTGTGGTTCCTAAATTTACCATTGTTATGGGGAACAGCTATGGAGCAGGGGATTATGCAATGTGTGGAAAAGCCTACGACCCAAGATTAATAGTAGGTTGGCCTACAGCTGAAATTGCAGTAATGGGCGGAGCTCAAGCAGCCAAAGTATTGGTTCAAATTGAGGTAGCTTCATTAAAAAAGAAAGGGGAAACCATTACGCCAGCTAAGGAAAAGGAAATATACGATAAGATTAAAAACAAGTACGACAGTCAAATAAATCCTTATTACGCAGCCTCCAGGTTGTGGATTGACGCGATAATTGACCCGCTCGAAACTAGAAAAGTAATTTCGATGGGGATAGAAGCAGCCAACCATGCACCAATCATTGAGCGATACAACGTAGGTGCCATCCAAACTTGATGGGTATGTCTTTTTTAGGGAAAATTAACTAACTTGGGTCTTTTTGATATTAATTCAAAATTGCATCAAGAAACGAAACAAAATGTATAGATTTTGATCCAATTCAGGATCTTAAATAAGAATTAGAAAAACTAAATGATAACAATTATATCAGGTACAAATAGGAAAAACAGCAACTCACTGAAGGTTTCAAAAGTTTATCAAAATCTTTTAACTAGAAAGGCAGTGAAAAGTCAGGTATTGGATTTAGCTGAGGTGTCGAATGATTTTGTGCTCAATATGTACAACAATCACACAGAAGAAGTAGAGCAGATCATTCAAGATTATGTTTCTAATGTTCCACACTTTATTTTTGTGATACCGGAATACAACGGATCCTTTACAGGTGCAGTTAAATTATTTATGGACGGGATTTCGCCTAAATTCTTTAATCATAAATCTGCAATGCTGGTGGGAGTGGCCTCAGGAAGAGCTGGAAACATTGTAGGTTTAAGTCAGTTTACTACTGTACTCAACCATGTAAAAGTTGAGGTGTTTTCAAACAAGGTTTTGCTCTCGGGAATTGATGGGCTACTGGATGAAAAAGGAGAGATAACAAACGACAGTCAGTTGAAAATCATTGAAAATCAAATTCTATCATATAAAGAAATACATAAATTATAACTAATACCTAGAATCGATATCACCGGTAACCCTTTACTGGTGATTCATTCTATTTACTGAATTAAAATGAGAAAAAAGATTGTAGCAGGAAACTGGAAAATGAATTTATTGGACGAGGAAGTGATTAACTACATCGTTAATTTTAATTCACGAAAAAATGAAATAGAAAGCGAAGCGGAAATAATTATATTACCTGCCTCAATTTATTTGGATACGATGATAAGTATGCCAGACTGGGATGTTAGAATTGGAGCCCAAAACTGTTCTCAATTCAATAATGGAGCCTACACAGGTGAAATATCTGCCGCTATGTTGCGAGACTTTGATTATGACAGCGAAAATCTTCATTATTGCTTGGTTGGACATTCCGAGAGACGAGCTTATTTCAAGGAAACTAATGAGGTATTGGCCGAAAAAGTGAATCGTTTGATTGAGAATGGATTAAAGCCAATTTTTTGTTGTGGCGAAGAACTTCAACATCGTCAGGAGGGAAAGCATTTCGATTTGGTGAAATCTCAAATTACAGAAAGCCTGTTCCACTTGAACGAAGTAGAAATAAAACAAGTAGTAATCGCCTACGAACCCGTTTGGGCTATTGGAACTGGAGAAACTGCCTCTAACAATCAAGCACAGGAAATGCACGCCTACATCCGCTCCATAATTGCTGAACAGTTTAGCCAAGAAATAGCTGATTCAATTTCAATCTTGTACGGTGGAAGTTGCAAACCAAACAATGCCAAAGGGCTTTTTGAACAACCTGACATTGACGGAGGTTTGATTGGCGGAGCATCCCTTGAAGTAGACTCATTTATCCAAATAATCAACGCATTTTAATATGAATTACATTCACTGCCAATTCACACTTTCTGAACCAACTCCTTGGGCTGAAATTTTGATTACTTACCTTGCAGAAATCGAGTTCGAGAGTTTTGAACAAACCGATAATTTAGTACAGGCTTATATTCAAAAACCACTGTATGAGGAACAAAAGGTAAAGGAAGTACTCACAACGATTCAAACGGATATCGAATTTAGGTTTGATGAAATCGAAGATGAAAACTGGAATGCTCAATGGGAAAGTAGTTTTTCTCCTATTTACATCGATAAAAAATGCATAATTAGAGCCCCTTTCCATGAGAAAGAAGAAGGGTTTTTGCAAGAGATTATTATCAATCCTCAGATGTCATTCGGAACGGGCCATCACCAAACAACTTACCTTATTGTGAGCGAAATGTTTGGCATAGATTTTGAAAATAAATCGGTGTTGGATATGGGCTCGGGAACTGGAATTTTAGCTATTTTGGCCGAAAAATTAGGATGTAAAGAGGCAGTTGCTATCGACATTGATGAATGGGCTTTTACCAACACAATTGATAATATTGAACTAAATAATTGCAAGAAAATTAGCGTTGAAGAAGGCGGAGCAGAATTACTCATCGAAGCAGAAAAATACGACATTGTATTGGCCAATATAAATCGCAATATCTTGACGAACGATATGCACAAGTATGTCGCAAGTATGAAAGATAATGCAACGATTTACATGAGTGGGTTTTACACTTCTGATGTCGATATTTTATCCGAAACTGCCGTTGCCAATGGCTTAGAATTTATAAATCAACAAGAACGCGAAGGGTGGGCAATGGTTCAGTTTAAGAAATGTTAAGTTCTTGTAAAACAACGAATACCATGAAAAACTTCCTTACTTTCTTCTTTGTAGTTGCATTTTCTTCACTGATTGCACAAGTCACCGAATTCAGTTCGATTTCTAGTGAATTTCCCGAAGACGTGGAGAATTTCATCAAAATCTACGACAAAGCTTTGGCGAAGGAATATGCGAAAGATTTAGAAGAAGTTTGGCAAGTTTACCCCGAAACTCAAAAACAAGTAGTAATCGCATTGGCGAATAAAATGCTGGAGAAAAAACTAAGGTTAAGGCCCCATTTTCTTCACTATTTTTCTTCCATTACCAGTTTTGCTCAGACTTCCAATTACAATCAAGAAAGTTTCGACAATTGGTCGGATGTTGTTGCTCGATTACTAGAATCAAGAAATAAGAAAAGGTTTGAGGATTTTATTGAGTTTTCAGATCCTTTTTTTAAAAATCTTACTCTTTCAAAAAGTACCTCAGTAAACTGGCAGCTAACTGGAGGATATTCGTTTTATGAGAAAAATGGTGGTTTTGTGAAGGTGGAGAAAGCAAAAATAGTTGGTTTTGCTAAGAATGACAGTTCGGTCATTTACGATGCCAGTGGAGTATTTAATGTGACTACCCAATCCTTTTTCGGAACGGAAGGAACGGTAACTTGGGAGCGAGTTGAATTTCCAAAAGATAAAACTTATGCTCAATTGTCATCCTATCGAATCAATATGAAAAGTGCGGGTTACGATGCCGATTCAGTGTTGTTGCACTCTCCTTATTTCAAAAAACCTGAGTTTGGAAAATTGAGAGAAAAGGTAGTGACTTTTAGAGACATTGATGCTGTGAGGTATCCAGTTTTTACCTCGTACAATCAAAAAATTGAGTTAAAACAAATCGTACCAAATATAGATTATAAGGGAGAGTTTACCTTAGAGGGAGCAAGTTTTAAAGGAGGAGCAACTGGAGAAAATGTAGCGAGTATCACATTGAATAGAGGTAACAAGGCTTTTGTAAGAATTGAATCAAAAAATATTGATTTATTACGAACCAAAATCAAAGGGCGCGATGCGAGAATTACTTTTTTTCTGGGGAATTCTCATACTATCATTCAGGATGAACGAAATATTTCCTATGATGTAGAGAAAAAAGAATTGATTGTGTTTAAAAATCAGCAAACAATTTCTGACTATCCCTTTGTAAGCTCTTATCATCAAATGGCGTTTCATGTGGCTAGTTTGAAGTGGAAGGAAGGAAGCAACACGCTGGAGTTAGGTTCTTTTGGTTCGGCAGAAGAGAACGGAGCCACTTTTGAATCGGTTGATTTTTTTAGTAGAGCGGAGTACAATTCTTTTCGTATGGGTACAACTAATTTGCTCAAGTCTCTTTTGGAGTTTCAGGGAGGAGGCGATAATGAAACCCCCCTGTCACTGTCCGATTTTGCCAGTCACAATAAGGTATTGGTGGATGAATTACTTCCATATTTGTCTCGAATGGCGGATAAAGGCTTGATTCGATTTGAGAAAAACAAGAACGAAATAATCGTTACAGCTAGGGCAGAGCCGTACCTTATTTCTTCCTACAAAGAAGGAGATTACGATGATATTTGGATTCGATCTCGAGGGAAGAATAGCCACGGTGAAATCGACCTCAATTCATTGAGTATGACAATTGAGGGTGTTCGCAACTTCGATTTAAGCAAAAAACAGTTTGTTCGTGTGTATCCCAAAATGGGGAAAATTACGGTAAACGAAAATAGAAATATGGTTTTTGATGGAGTTATCAATGCTGGACGAACTGAATGTTTCGGTTCCAATTTGGTATTTAATTATGCTGAACATGCCCTAACATTCACCCAATTAGACTCAATGAGGTTCAGGGTGTATTCCATGCACGATTCTATTCAATCGGGTCAAGTTAGGATTCTATCTAAATTAAATAAAGTGGATGGAAGCATTGTGATAAATTCAACTTACAATCGTTCGGGAATGAAATCAGGGTATGAAGAATACCCGCGATTAGCAGTAGACAATTCGCCAAAAATCTTCTATAATTCCAAAGAAATCCTCTCTGGTATTTATGATTCTTCCAGTTTTTATTTTGAAGTAAATCCTTTTGAAATGGATAGTCTGCTTACATTCTCTAATAGCAGTCTAGGATTTGATGGGGACTTACACTCTTCCCAAATATTTCCTGTGATTCCAACCAAGGTTGGTTTGATGGACGATTATATTTTGGGATTTGATTTAGATAAAGTTGAAGAAAAAATATACCAAGGAAAAGCAAACTACAGCGACAAACTAAAACTGAATAGAGAAGGACTTGTGGGAAAAGGGAGATTTGGATTTATCACATCTTCAGCTTACTCAAACAAAATTACTTTTTTTCCAGATTCGATGGTGGCAAAAACTGGGCAATACACCAATAAGTCTCAAACCTTACCAAGTGTCCCAGAAATTGTGGCGGACAATTGCCTCGTAACTTTTCAGCCGCACAAAGGAGTTTGGAAAGCCAAGAATTTGGATATAGCCATGAATATATTTGGAGATGGTAAGTCAAAATTTGAGGGAAATATTGTATTAAAAAAGGAAGGAATGACCGGTTCAGGAAGATTTTTGTCCGAGAGAATCGAAGTGGAATCAGCCGAATTTGGATTTGCTCAGAATGGGTTAGAAGCGAATAAATCCAAGTTTAAACTGAAAGGTAAAGGAGTAAATGATCCGCCAGCACTCGAAGCTGGAAACATGAAAATGGAACTTGATTTCGAAAAAAGATTAGGGAAATTTATTGCCAACACGGGAGTTGCAACGATTGATTTTCCGGCCAATAAATACACAGCCACTACCGATGAATTTGATTGGTATATGGATAAAAATCAAATGGACTTCAAGAAAACAATTGATACCGCCAACTTTCAGAATTATGATGAGAACAAGAATTTGAAACCCAATTTTATCTCCTCGGTAAAAGAGCAAAAGGGATTGGGGTTTTTCTCCGGGTTTTCTAGCTATTACATAGATAGCAATATTCTGTTGTGCCAGCAGGTTCCTTACATTGTGGTGGCAGATTCACGAATCATCCCTTCGGGAGGAAAAGTAAAAATCAAGGATAAGGCAGACATGTCCGTTTTGTACAATTCCCAAATTTTAGCGAATTTCATCAATCAGTACCATCGCTTTACAAAAGCAGAAATCAGTATTTTTTCTAGTCAAGAGTATTTGGCAAACGGTCATTACAGTGTGTCCAATGACCCAACAATAAATAGCAAAGTATTTTTTGATAACATAGAACCAAATGAACAAGGTGTGACGGTAGCAAAAGGAAAAATTGCCATGGATTCTAACTTTTATTTAAGTCCGCAGTTTAAGTATTACGGAGATATCACGATAAAAGGAAGTGATATTGGAGCAAATTACAACGGACAAACCAAACCTCTCACAAATTGCAAAGAGTTGGAATTGGATTGGATAGCGTTCCAGGCGATTGTTGACACAAGTAAAATCATCATTCCGTTAGGAGAAACCTTTGCCGACAAGGTTTCTGGTCCCACGATTTTCAACGATGGCGAAGTGTCTTTTTACACGGCATTTTTAGCCGACAAGAAGTTCGAAACCGATCAAGCCATTACACCCTCAGAGGGTTACTTGTCTTTCAACAAAGAAAAAGGACTATTTGAAATTGGTGCAAAGGAGAAATTGCTGGATAATAAGGCAGCTGGAAATTACATTGGTTTCGACAATGAAACGTGCAGTTTTAAATCGATTGGATCTCTTGATTTGTACGGAAACAACGACCAGTTTAATGTTACCGTGGTGGGAGAGATGACCTACAATACCTTGCGAGATACGGTTCTCAAAATGAACGGTACGATGAAGGTAAGTTTCCCTTTCAATGAACTTGTAACTAACCAAATGGCACAAGAATTAACCAATGCGCCCGTTCAAGAGTTGATAGAATTACACAAAACGAATTACGACTTGTTTTTGAATAATGTTGTGCCAAGCCCAAAATCTGAGCAGGTGAATAGGGAGTTGTTTACCAACGGACGAATGATGAAATTCCCAGAGGAATTGAACAGCGTAATCACTTTATTTGATTTGAATTTTTATTGGAGCGAAGATTTGCAATCTTTTGTCTCTGCCGGAAACGCAAATATTGCAACCATAGGAGAAAATCAATTATTCAAGAGATGTAAAGTGTACGTGCAAATCCAGAAAAGAAGGTCTGGAGATAAATTTGCCTTGCTCATTGAACACAAAGAGAATTCATTTTACTATTTTGATTACTTCAATGGCGAGTTGGTTACGTTCTCTACAGATAAAACGTACTTAGAATTACTGGAAGCGATTCCGGCCAAAGACAAAAAAATAAAAGGAGATAAAGGTCAAGAAGATTTTTATTTCGGTATTTCATCCAAATCCAAACCCTACGTATTTATGGATAATTTTGTGAAAGAGGATGGATTTGAAGATTAATAAAAGGAACAGATGACAGCAGAATTTATAGCGTGTATCCTCATTTCATACCTGTTGGGTTCGATTCCAACTGCGGTATGGGTAGGTAAAATATTTTATCAAAAAGATGTGCGAGATTTTGGAAGCGGAAATGCTGGCGCTACTAATACTTTTCGGGTATTGGGAGCCAAGGCAGGCATTCCCGTTTTGTTGTTTGATGTCGTAAAAGGATGGTTTTGTGCGTACGTATTGGCGCGTTATTTCTTTCCTAGTTTTTTGTCGAACCCTGCAGTAAACACGCAGATTACATTCGGAGTTGCGGCTATAATTGGTCATATTTACCCAGTTTTTGCTGGATTTAGAGGAGGCAAAGGAGTGGCAACCGCACTAGGGATTATCATTGCTCTTCATGTAGAGGCATCATTTTCCTGTTTTGGGGTGTTTGTAGTGTTGTTACTCGCAACCAGAATTGTGTCTTTGTCCTCGATGGTAGCCGCAGTTTCATTTCCACTATTTGTTGGTTTTGTATTTCCCGAGTCTTATCATTCCTTGGTTGTATTTTCTATCGTTATGAGTATGTTGATTGTCCTCACCCACACCAAAAACATTCAAAGACTAATCAAAGGAGAAGAAAAGAGAATTTTTTAGGGTAGTGTTCTTTTAGGCAACAGGAAACACCGTAGACTTTTTTATCTCGTTCAGGACGAATGTACTTCTTATCTGACTTAGATTGGGCAAAGCAGCCAGTTTTCCCGATGAAAACAGATGGTATTCGTTCAAGTCTTTCACCACAACTTTTAGTAAAAAATCATTTGAACCTCCCATCAGGTAACACTCCACAACCTCCGGAATTTTTGAAATAGCTGCATTGAATTCGTTAATTTGTTCCAACTTTTGGCTGTCTAAAGTTACGGTACAAAACACGACCATGTTGGTGTCCAACTTTTCGCGATTCACCACAGCCACATACTTGTCTATGACACCCGATTTCTCCAACTTTTTGATTCGCTCATAAACGGGGGTTTTCGTTAAATTCATTTTAGCCGCAATCTCTTTGATGTTGAGCTTCGAATCATTTTGTAACAATTCCAGTAGTTTTTTGTCAATAGAGTCTAGTTTCATTTTGGGAATTTTTCCTAAATCTATTCATAATTATGGAAAATTATTTCAATTCTGTCTGTTTTTGTAATAATTTTTAGGAAAATATTCTGCAATTGATCTGTGTTGCCGAAATATGAGTTTCTTATTTTATTTTTGTATTCAACCCATTTAAATCTAAACCTATGAAAGACACAAAAGAGTATAAGCCAGAAAGTTTAATGATGTCTCATGGATACAAACCTGAGCTATCTGAGGGAGCCATAAAACCACCAATTTTTATGACTTCTACTTTTGTTTTCAAATCTGCGGAAGAGGGAAAAGCATTTTTTGAGGTGGCTTATGGATTGAGAGAAAAGGAGGCTGGTGAAAATCTTGGATTGATTTACAGCAGAATCAACAATCCCAATTTAGAGATTGTAGAAAACAGACTTTCACTTTGGGGAAAATGTGACGACAGTGCAATTTTCGAAAGTGGTATGTCAGCCATTACCACGGTCTTGTTGGAGTTTTTGAAACCTGGAGATTTGTTACTGTATAGTTCCCCGAATTATGGTGGAACGGATCATTTTATTCATCATTTTTTGGATAAAATAGGAGTTCACACCGTTTGTTTTGATGCCAAAGATTCAAAAGCCGAGGTGATTGAAAAAATAAACCAAACGGGAAAGGCAGATAAATTGACTCATATTTTTGTTGAAACCCCAGCCAATCCTACCAATGCTCTTATTGATATAGCAATGTGCAAAGAAATTGCGAATGAATTTACGGATAAAAATAAGGAAGAAGTAATTTTTACTGTTGACAATACCTACATGGGGCCAATTTGGTCTAATCCAATGGAATTGGGTGCCGATATGGTGGTGTATTCTGCCACGAAATACATTGGTGGTCACAGTGATTTGATTGCTGGTGCGGTATTGGCAAATCAAGACCTTATGATTCGTGTAAAAACCTTGAGAACGTTCTTAGGAAACATGGCGAACCCTCATACTTGTTGGCTGCTTTCTCGAAGTTTAGAAACGTTGATGATAAGAATGGAGAAACAACAAAATAATGCGATTGAAGTAGCGAATTATTTGAGTACTCACCCAAAAGTGAAAGAGTTATTTTACTTAGGAAACTTAAATAAAGACTCTAAAACGTATGAAATATATCAAAAGCAATACAACTCGCCTGGTGCCATGATTTCATTTGAAGTTCACGGTGGTGAAAAAGAAGCTTTTACATTTTTAAACAACCTCAAAGTAATCAAGTTAGCTGTTAGCTTAGGTAGTACAGAAAGCTTGGCTCAGCATCCTGCCAGCATGACCCACATTGGACTTGCGCCAGAGGACAAAGAGAAATTTGGAATTACTTCCAACCTCATTCGATTGTCGGTAGGTGTCGAAAATGCACAAGATCTGATTGAGGAAATAGGATTGGCATTGGACGCCATTCAATAAATTAAGAATTGTATTTTTATAGAAAACAGTGAGGTTGTAGGGATTAAATCTGTACTTTTGACTATGATAAATCCAATGTATACAACCGAGCAACTCGATTCACTGTTTAAAGTGTTACGGGAAGCCAAAACCATTCTCATCTTTGGACACAAAAGTCCCGATGGCGATTCGATTGGCTCCACGTTGGCTTTGCACCATTATTTGGCGGCTAAAGGAATAGAATCTCAAGTCATTCATCCCGATGGTTTTCCTAATTTTTTGAATTGGATGAAAGGAACAGAATCGATTATTTGTTTCGACAAACAAACAGAAAAAGTAACGGAGCTGGTTGCTCAAGCTGATGTTATTTTTAACTTAGATTACAACGAACAATCGAGAGTAGGAAAGCAGTTGGGAGAGTTGTTGAAACAATCCAAGGCGACCAAGGTAATGATTGATCATCATCAGCAACCCGATGATTTTGCTGAGTTTACTTTCTCAGATACTTCTTCTTGTTCTACTTGTCAATTGGTGTATGAATTGATAGAAGCGCAGAACGATTTAGATTGCATTCACCCTGAAATGGGAAGTTGTATCTATACGGGAATACTAACCGATACTGGATCGTTTCGGTTTTCTTCCGTTACCGAAAAAACTCACCAAATAGCTGCTAGCCTTATTTCTCGGGGTGTAGTTCACTCCCAAATTCACGAGGCAATTTATGATGTGAATACTCCAGAGAGATTAACGCTTTTGGGGTACACGCTCAATAATAAATTGGAGGTTTTACCTGAAATAAAAACAGCCATAATTAGCCTAACGAAAGAAGAACTTTTGGCTCATAACACACAGAAAGGGTACACGGAAGGGTTTGTAAACATGGCACTTTCTATCCTAGGAATTGAGGTGGCTGTGTTTGTCAAAGAAGACGACAAATTGGTAAAAATATCTTTCAGGTCGAAAGGAACTATACCGGTGAACGAATTTTCTAAGCAACACTTTGGAGGCGGAGGTCACATCAATGCTGCCGGTGGTGCTAGTCATACCTCAGTGAGCGAAACAGTGGATAAAATAAAAAAGGAATTGCCAACGTTTTTGTCTCAGTTAACCCAGTAATTATGAAAAGAAGTATTGCTTTTGTCTTGTTTTTAGCGGTTTTGTTTTCTTGCAAAGAGGAACAACAAAAACCAGAAACCATACTGGTGCCGAGTGCAAATGAAACAGCAGATATGAACAAAACCTGGAATCAGGAAGAGCAAGAACTGATTCATCAATTTATTCAGCGGAAAGGATGGGAAATGAAAGAGACAGAATCTGGACTTCATTACCTCATTTACAACCCTGGTAAAGGAGAAAAAGCAGAACCGGGAATGAAAGCCATGATAGAATATTCCATTTCGCTCCTCGATGGAACGGTGTTGTATTCCTCCAAGGAAATTGGCCCAAAACCTTTTCATATAGAAAAGGACAATGTAGAACAAGGCCTGCACGAGGGTGTAACCTATATGAGAGTGGGAGACAAGGCTAAAATAATTGTTCCGTTTTATTTAGCCCACGGATTAATGGGCGACCACGCAAAAATCCCTCCTTTGGCTTCGCTTGTTTTTGATGTAAGGTTATTGGGGTTGAGTAGGTGATGGGTAGATAGTGAAACGTCACGGTTTAAAGTTGCTGTATTTTCGGTTAGGTGCTTAGCCAAAACTTTTTATTTTGTTTTATCTTTTTTGTTCCAGAGCCAAATCTAATATTAGGCGGACTATTTTAATATTTATCAACTTTCGGTCTAGCACCAAACCCTTATTACTTATACATTTTGTTATGG
>ENA-OUOG01000286-OUOG01000286.1-marine-metagenome-genome-assembly--contig:-NODE-286-length-67264-cov-8.768422_pt1 | contig 67264 bp, 107 predicted proteins | sample MGYA00248635_ERZ508505 | MGnify/ENA primary metagenome ERZ508505 (study PRJEB26176, sample SAMN06267871) | marine metagenome | isolation source: Saanich Inlet, British Columbia, Canada | place: Pacific... | reverse complement strand
GTAATCTCACACAAAGGGGACCAGTTGTTCGATAAGTTCCACAGTGTCCTTCAGTTTGAGAAAGTTAAAAATTATTCAAGGATAGCAAAATGAGTGAAGAAAACAAAAATATAATCAATCTAGCAGATAAAATTGCAGATAAAATGATGAAGGGTAAGCAACAGTTCTCAGTTAAAGACGAATATGAACTTTCTGGTATACTACCTCTGTTTGGTTCAAAAGAAGAAGATATTGCAAGTAAACTTTCCTCTCACTTTATGTACGAAAACGATATCAGTATGGGGCAAACTTATGCTAAGGAATGGGAGGGTTGGAAACCATGTGGATTTTATGACTTCAACAACCCACCAATAATTCAGAGAGAAGATGATTTCGCTTTCGGATTGACACCAGAACTACTAAGAAATATACTAGTTGTTCGTGCTAAGGGTCGTGGTGATGGTGATAAAATGTATCACGCACAAATGATGGGATTAAAGTATGATGCATTTGTTGTAAAGAACCCTGGCACTTTTGGTCCAGAGTATGAAGTATTTTTTAATGCTCAATTAATTGAGGCTTCTGTTGAGAGTGAAAAAGAAAAAGAATATTCTGCTTGGTACGTTGGATTGTATCCGAATATTGCAAGACCAAAAAGTATTATTGTAAGTTACCTAGATGTTGAAGGCAATAAGTGTCTTGAAGAACTTGAGGGTGGTTGGGCTAGATACTTTTTGCAAGGTTGGGAAATGTCGAGGGGTCATGCTTCTTGGAAAAATGCAAAAACATTTTCTCTTACAAGAGCAAAGCAAGAAAGAAAAAAAATTATTGGTAACTATTCAGATATAAATGGGGGTAAAATAGTATGAAGTATATTGAATTAATTGAAAAGGTTGGTATTGAAGTTTGTGAAGGTGGTCCGTTTGGCTACCAAGATTTTGGTCCTGCGTGGGTATCTCTTTATGATTGTCATTTAAGTGTAGTTACAAAAATCGAAGACCATACAGTTGTTATGATTGAATGGTATGATGAAACTAAGAGCGAACTTTATTCATGGGTAAATCCTCATCTCTCAAACATGATGCGAGAAGAGAATGTAGATGATGTTACGACTAAACCTGTAGAACATGCAGATGAAGTATTGAACTTATGGTCAACATTCAAAGCAGAGAAGTATGGTGAAGAGGGTAGTTTCCCTAACATCGAAGAGGGTGAATTTGAAGATATAGAAGACGCTGATGAAGCCTAAGTTTACAAAGGCGCACATGAACGCCGCAGAAGTATACGCACAGTTGTCTTCTGCCGAGCGTCTTAAAGTTGGGTGTGTTGTTGTAAAGAACGATAAGATTATCAGTATCGGTTATAACGGAATGCCAAGCGGGTGGTCCAATCAATGTGAAGATGAGAATGGTTTAACTAGAAAAGAAGTCTTACATGCAGAAGCAAATGCGATAACAAAGATTGCACGAAGCACAGAAAGCGCAGAAGATGCTATTTTGTTTTGCACTGCTTCACCATGTATAGATTGTGCAAAGTTAATATATCAAGCAGGTATTCAGACTGTATATTACAGAGATTACTATAAGAGTGATGACGGTATTAACTTTTTAAAGAAGGGTGGCGTACAAGTCAGTAAATTATGATTGATAAATTAATAACGAAAATCGTAGAAGAAGAAGCACCTAGCAAAGACGTTGCAGTATTAATGTCTGGTGGTGTTGACAGTTTAACGTGTGCATTTTCAGCAATGCGTTTAGGCAAGAACGTACACACATACACGATGTATGTTGATGGTAAAGAAACACCAGATAGTTTAGCGGCGAAAGAAGCGGCTGAAATATTTGGTTGGAATCACCACGAGATTGATGTTCCTGTCAATAACGTGAAAGATGATTTCTTGCGTTTGATGCGTTACTATGACTGTAAGAAGAAAACACATGTAGAATGCACTTTTCCATTTCTCTATGTCTATCCACATATTAAAGAGAAACACGTTCTATCAGGCGTTGCCGCAGATGGTTGGTATGGTGTGTCAAAACGTGCAAACATTCACTTCAAGCATACGAAAGAATTGTTTGATAAGTTTCGCAATGATTACTTTGGTGCAGAGAATCCTGCTGGCATTCTACAGCAAGAACAGTTGTGTGAAGAGATTGAAGCAAATCTAGTTGCACCATACGTTGGTCACAAAGAAGTTATTGATTGGATGATGAGTTATGACCATGATTTCTTTAACAAGCCATATCAGAAAGCACCAATCATCAAAGCATACCCAGAATTCGAAGAACTACCAAAAAAGCGCAAACATGCAAATCTTCAGTTAGTCGCAGGTATCCCAGAATACTTTGAAAAGTTGCTAGAAGACAAGCAGTTGAACTTTAAGAACAGACAGAGAACAATGGACTTGGTAAGAGATTATGTCGGATATGAACCAAAAACTTCACTTTTTGCTTGACATTGCCGCAGAAAAGTGTTATATTAGCATAAATTAATCCGCAGAAAAGTGTGATATACATATGAGATATGAAAAATATAATGTCGAAGACGTTAAAAAAGCGTCTTCAGAAAATCGCTTTACGACTATTAGTTGTTTTGCTGGTGGTGGAGGTTCTAGCACTGGTTATCGGTTGGCTGGTGGTAATATACTTTTAATTAACGAGTTTGTTGAAGCCGCGGTTGAAACATACACTGCAAACTTTCCTGATACAAAGGTATTAGTCGATGACATCAAAAAGTACACAGCACAAGATTTCCTTGATATGGCAGGAATTGCCAAGGGCGAACTCGACATACTTGACGGGTCACCTCCTTGCTCTGCTTTCTCAGTTGCAGGAAAGCGAGAAAAGGGATGGGGCAAAGAGAAGAACTATTCCGATGGCAAAAAGCAAGTTGCAATCGAAGACCTCTTTTATGAGTTTATTCGCATTGCTGAAGGTATTCAACCGAAGATAATTATTGCAGAGAATGTGAAAGGTATCACATTCGGTGAAGCACGAGGTAAGTTGAACGCATTCATTAACGAGTTTGAAAAGATTGGTTATGATGTTACATACGAAGTTTTGAATGGTGCAAACTATGGTGTACCACAAGCAAGAGAACGTACAATCTTTATTTGTGTGCGTGAAGACGTAGCAGAAAAAGTCGGTTTATCATTTCTCAATTTACATAACGTGTTTCCAAAGCCGACTATTGAGAAGCACATTTCAATGAAAGAAGCACTCGCTGATATTGAAAACGATGAAGAAGAAGTGCAAATGTTACTTGATTTTGTTCAAGGTTCATATCAGAAGAAGTTTATCGAACCTCTTCCGTTCAACCCACCAAAACACACAAAACCAAGTGACCCACAGTTTAGAGAGTGGAATCCGAAAGCAAGTTGTTTTAACATGATACGTCCGTGTCCTGATATGCCTTCGCCAACTCTAACTCAGCAAGGTCAAAAGCGAGGAATGTCTGGTGTATTTCACCCAGAAGCAAATCGTAAGTTGACTATTAAAGAATGCAAGCGTCTAATGGGTTTCCCAGAAGACTTTGTTTTGAAAGGCGACTTTGATGCTCAGGTTGAACGTCTAGGACGTGCAGTTGCACCCTTGATGTACAAAGCAGTAGCAAGTTCAATATATGATAACATCTTAAAGGAATATAATAATGGCTGATTTTACATTCGCACACCGTGATGAAGGTTTCGATAACCACATCGACCAATCAATTCGACACTACTCTACATTACATGATGACATTGTGAAAATGTCACGCTACTTTGTTGAAGACGATACAAACATTTATGACCTTGGTTGTTCGACAGGTAAGACGCTAGGTGCAATGATTAAACAGAATACATTTGCTCCACATGCTCATTACATTGGTATTGAACATGCAGAGGGTTTCAAAGAAGCGATGGATTTGCGTATGCGTGAGCATGAAGTTGATGACCTAGAATTACGTTTCGAAGATGTGCGTGAGACTGATATGCACAATGCATCATTAATCACTTCAATTTTCACCTTACAGTTTATGCCACGCAAAGATAGACAAGAAACACTGAATAAAGTGTATGATGCTCTAAATCCGGGTGGTGCATTTATTTTTGGTGAAAAGACATATTCTTGCTCTCCTAAAGTGCAAGATATACTGACATTCATGTTCTATGACCATAAGCGTGAGAGTTTCAGCGCAGAAGATATTATGAACAAAGAACAGACGTTACGCAACATGTTAAAGCCAAATACATGGTCTGAATTGAATGAAATGCTTGAAGAAGCGGGTTTTGAGAGTGTTCAGACGTTCTGGCAGAACCATCTTTTTGTGGGTGCAATCGCTATTAAGTGATAACCCCTTGATTTTATTGAAGAAAATAAACCAAAATAAACCAAATTATTTTGGTGGATTCCCTTGACATTCTCGGTAAAATGCATTATATTAGTAGTGTAATTGAGTGAGAGATAAATATATTATGAAAAACAAACTAGCAAATACGAAGTCACAACTCGCCAAACTGATGGCGACAGAGAACGTTACTGTGCAACACCAGAACGTTCCGACTGCATCTTTTGATGTAAAGAACCGTGTTCTTACTCTTCCTAACTTAGAAGACGGTCTAAGCGTTAACCTTTACGATTTAATGACAAGCCACGAAGTTGGTCACGCACTCTGGACACCAGAAGACGGCTGGCACGATGCTGTTTGTGATAAAGGTCAAGTCTTTAAGGGTTTCATCAATGTTGTTGAAGATGCCCGTATCGAAAAGAAAATCAAAGCAAAATACCCAGGTCTTCAGAAGTCATATCGTGAGGGTTATGCTGAATTGCTTCAGCGTGATTTCTTCGGTATTGCTGGTAAAGACATTACTGAAATGGCGTTTATCGACCGTATCAATCTTCACTTCAAACTAGGTACTCTTGTGAACCTCAAGTTCGAAGGTGAAGAAGCAGAATGGGTTGAGAAAATCGAAAATGCTGAAACATTTGAAGATGTGATGGCGATTTCTAATTCACTCTATGACCAACAGATTGAACATGCTGAAGAACAACTTGAAGAAGAAGTTGAGCAGTTGATGAGCGGTCAAGGTCAAGAGGGTGATGAAGAAAATGATAATGACCCTACTCCTGCGAATGGTTCAAGCGGTGATGACGAACCAGAAGAACCAGAAGATGAAGATTTTGCTGGCGGTTCTGATGAAGATGATGAAGACTATGAAGATGACGATTTCGACCTTGATGAGTTAGAAGAACCTTCTACTCCAGAAGAGTTGATTGAAAGTCAAACTGATGCATCATTCCGTGCGAATGAGGGTTCACTAGTTCAGAACAACGGACATGAGTATGAATACCTTACTCTTGGTAATGTCAAGTCTGATGATTTCGTTGTTCCTTTCAGCAAAGTCAACGACCTCTATAAAGGTATGCTTTCAATACCATCTGTTGATGCTGAAGTTTCTGCGAAGTGGGCAGACTGGCGTTCAAACAACCAGAAGGTTGTGAACTACATGGTCAAAGAATTTGAACTGCGTAAAAAAGCAGATGAATACAAGCGGGCTTCTACTGCAAAAACTGGTGAACTTGATATGAGCAAAATCTTCTCATACAAGTATAATGATGACCTCTTTAAGCGTGTTACTACAGTTACTGGTGGTAAGAACCACGGCTTTAGCATGTTACTTGACTGGTCTGGTTCTATGGCACCAAACATGGCTTCGACAATCGACCAGATGTTGAACCTTGTAATGTTCTGCAAAAAAGTAAAAATCCCTTTTGAAGTCTATGCTTTCTCTGACCAGTATTCAGAATATGATTATCAGTGGTCTGAAATGCGTCAGGCAGAATATCGATTGAAAATGAAAGCAAAGATGGACGTTCTGAAAACTCACCCACGAGGTACTCTTGTTCCTTGTGACCGTGACGTTAATTTGTTGACCTTGTTTACAAGCGAAATGAAATTGTCAGAATTCAATGATGCGTGTAAAGGTATGATGGCGTTGCGTGAATGTCTCGCAAATGGTCGTTACTATCGTTTCGATATTCCTCGTTCATTGCAGTTGGGTGGCACACCACTTGATAGCGCATTGACAGTTATGCCAGACATTTTGAAGAAGTTCCGTGAGCGCACCCGTGTTCAAGTTGCGAACTTGGTTGTTCTGACAGATGGCGATAGTCACTCATGTAATGCAGTTGCCCAGTATGGTGATGAAATTGTTACTACGGGTGTTTACTGTGGCTACCGTAAAACAACGGTTATCCAAGATGTTGTTACAAAACAGCAATACAAAGTGAAAAACCGTTCAATTACCAATACACTAATCGAAATGATTGGCGACCGTCTCGGTGTCAATACTATCGGGTTCTTCATCATGGACAATCGTCCTCGTGAAATTCGTGGTCAAGCGGCACGTTATGGCGTTTACGACCAAGACGTTGTGAAAAGCATTCGTTCTAAAAAGTTCCTTGAAGTGAACAATGCTGGCTACCAGTCATACTTTCTAATCCCTGGTGGTGACGATATGATGACCACTGACACTGGGTTAGATATTGATGCGGGTGCTTCAAAAGCACGATTGAAAACAGCGTTTATGAAAAACTCAAAAAGCAAAACAGCGAACCGTGTATTGCTCAACCGACTAATGGAAATTGCCGCCTAATGATGTACAAAACAGCCATTGACAGTGATATTCAAACCGCTTATGATAATTATATCGAAGCGGTTCGAAGCGGCAACCAAGATGAGATTGATGATACAAAGATGGTGTTCGATATGCTGATTGACCAAAAAAACCACCAAATAAACCAAAATAAACCAAAATAATCCTTGACATTCTCGGTGAAATAGGTTATATTTGTATAGTAATGATTGATAAGAGACATAGTGTCTCAAACGTGAAAACTCTAAATGAGGATATATTATGAAAAACATGACTAATGAACAAAATCGCTTTGTTGAAGCGTGTGTGTCTAAATTGGGTCCGATTGTGACCAAGCAAGAGATTGTTGACCTTGCTGAAGAGATGGGTGTTAATCGCCCACGATTTATTTACACCAACAAATCAATTCGTGTTGGGCGAGGCAAGTATCGTCTTCCAACTTTAAATCAACCTACTGCTCCAGTCGTACAAGCACCAGTCGCTGAGACTGCTCCTGCTATGGCAGCCGCCGCAGTTATACCGATGAAGCCTGTTACGATGACCCAGACTATTTCTGAAAATTTCGTTCCTGCAAAAGATGCGCTTTATGTGCCTTTCGGGTTCTTCAATGATTTGAAAAACATTCTTGTTTCTAAGATGTTTTATCCTGTCATGGTTACTGGTCTGTCTGGTAACGGTAAGACGTTCATGGCTGAACAGGCTTGTGCCGCCGCAGGGCGTGAAATGATTAAAGTGTCTATCTCAATTGAGACTGATGAAGATGATTTGATTGGTGGTAATACACTAGTCAATGGTAACGTTGTTTACCGTGAAGGTCCTGTTCTGAATGCGATGCGCCGAGGTGCTGTTCTAGTGCTTGACGAAATCGACCGTGGTTCTAACAAGTTGCTTGCAATTCAAGCAATCATGGAAGGCAAGCCTTACATCAACAAAAAGACTGGTGAGATTGTTGAACCAGCACCTGGTTTCAATGTTGTTGCTACTGCTAACACTAAAGGTAAAGGTTCTGATGACGGTCGTTTTATCGCCGCTCAAATCCTTGATGAAGCGTTCCTTGAGCGTTTCCCGATTACTGTTGAGCAAGAATATGCAAGCACCACTGTTGAGAAAAAAATTCTCGGCAAAGTGTTCAAGTCTCTTAACCTTGAAGATGACGGTTTCATCGGCAAGTTAGTTGACTGGGCTGATATCATTCGTAAGACTTTTTACGAAGGTGGTGTTGATGAGATTATCGCAACTCGCCGTCTGGTTCACATTGCGAAAGCATACTCTATCTTTGGTGATAAAATGAAAGCCATCGAATTGTGTGTGAACCGTTTCGATGAAGAAACCAAAACATCATTCCTCGACCTTTACACTAAGGTCGATGCTGATGTGGTTGCTCCTTCTACTGAAGGTGAACAAACTGTTGAGAATACTACTGACGCTTATGCGCCATTCTAATTCGGAGGGCAGTGCTTGGAGAGATTGTCTATTGACAGTCTCTCCTTTTTGTGTTATAATGTTTAAAAATTGATATATGAGTGATAGTGTAACAAAGTATTATGAAGATTATGGTGACCCTTTTGACAAAAAGAATGAATACAACATTCCAACTTTTGAAGAAAAAGATGAACCTAAAACCCATTACGAAAATGTGTACAGCGGTCTACATGAATACGACTTTGATGATGAAGGAGAAGATATGAGTAAGTGGAATAAGAGTGAAACAGGTGCAATGCGTGAAGCAATCGGTGTACCTTACTTTCGACAGTTGCCCTTAGAGGCACTAGCGGCAGGTGCCGCGGCACTTGAATATGGTGCCAAAAAATACGACAATCGTAACTGGGAAAAGGGTCTACCTTACCAGCAAATGATTGATAGTCTGAAACGACATATAGCAGATTTCGAACGTGGTCGTGATTACGATGACGCCGAAGGTGGTAGTGGTCTACCACATGTGGCATTGATTATGTCTTCTGCGCTGATGCTTAGTGCTTCAGTGATTAGAGGTATTGGTCAAGATGACAGGTTGCCCGCTGTCGATGATGAAGCAATGACCGCAAAAGAAGCGGCAAAGTGGATTCAACAAACCTTAGATGATGCAAACAAGATAATGAATGGAGAAATATTATGAAAATTAGCAATGAAACTTTGAATGTGTTGAAGAACTTTTCAACCATCAACACAGGTATCGTAGTCCCAGGCGGTACACAAATCCGAACAGTGAGTGGGCAGAAAAACATTTTGGCTGAGGCAAGTGTGAGTGAAGACTTTACACAACCTTTCGCTATCTATGATTTGAACCAATTCTTGGCGACAGTATCACTATTTGAAAACCCAGACTTTGAGTTTGGTGATAACTCAGTTGTAATCTCAAGCGGTAAGAACCGTTCGACATACTTTTACACTGATGCAAGTATGATTATCTCACCGCCAGACAAAGACTTGGCACCTCTACTTGAAGGTTGTGAAATTAACTTCACAGTCACGCAAGGTCAAATCGCTGAGGTACTTCGTGCGGCATCAATTCTTGCAGTACCAGAAGTAGCAATTGTTGGGCAGACAGGTCAAGCAATTACCTTGAGTGCTTTTGATAGTAAGAACTCTACATCAAACACCTTTGATGTTGATGTTGAGACAGTCGCAGATGCCGACTTCAAAATGGTTTTCCGTACAGAAAACTTGAAGATGATTGGTGGTGACTATGGGGTAGAAATCACTTCGAAAGGTATTTCACGTTGGACAGGTAAAAAAGCAACTTACTATATCACAACCGAGACCTCATCTACATTTAATTCTTAATTTGAAAAAGGTACTATATTATGCGTGAAGATTTTTTGTGGGTTGAAAAATACCGTCCTAAGAAAATTGCAGATACAATTCTGCCCGAAGGTCTAAAGAAGACTTTCCAAGAATTCGTTGATAACGGTGAACTGCCAAACATGCTTCTTGCAGGCACACAAGGTACAGGTAAGACTACTGTTGCCCGTGCGCTATGTGAAGAAGTTGGTGCAGACTACATCGTTATCAACGGTTCGATGAATGGTAATATCGATACATTGCGTAACGATATTAAGAATTTTGCATCAACAGTGTCGCTCAATGGTGAACGTAAAGTGGTGATTTTAGATGAGGCTGATTATCTCAATCCTCAATCTACTCAACCAGCATTGCGTGGTTTCATTGAAGAATTCAGTAAGAACTGTTCATTCATTCTTACATGTAACTTCAAAAACCGTATCATTGCGCCTCTACATTCTCGTTGCTCAGTCATTGACTTTAAGATTGAGAATGGTGAGAAGCCTAAACTTGCAGGTCAATTCTTCAAGCGTGTGAAAAACATTCTTGGTGATGAGAACGTAACTGCAAATGACAAGGTTGTTGCAGAACTAATCAATCGCCACTTCCCAGACAATCGCCGTATTCTAAATGAACTACAGCGTTATGGTGCAAGTGGTACGATTGATGAAGGCATCCTATCTGCCAGTAGTGATGCTAGTATGAAAGAACTGATGCAAACTTTGAAAGATAAGAACTTTAAGGCTGTGCGTAAATGGGTTGCGTTGAATATCGACAATGACCCAGTGCAACTTTTTCGTAGTCTCTACGATGGTTCTTCAACGTATGTGTCACAACGTTCAATCCCACAACTAGTGGTAACTCTCGCTGATTATCAATACAAATCAGCATTTGTCGCAGACCAAGAAATCAATATGGTTGCTTGTCTGACTGAAATCATGGTCGAATGTGAGTTTTCCTAAGGAGTATATATATTATGAGTAACCCATTTGATTATGTGAATAGCATCAATTCTTCAAAAGAAAACTTGATGCGTGATACAGAGAATGACGAACTAGCAGAAAAAGGTTATGAACCTTTTCTAACAAACCGTTCACTCTCTTATTTTGATGATACGATTGGTATGGCAAATGAAATGAACTTCAGAGGTCACGCTGATAAAATTCTACAATACGAGTTTTTACTAAATACTGTTAGAAAACGTAAACGATTTTCTAAATGGATAAAGCCTGTAAAGGATGATACAGTAAAAACTATACAAGAGTTTTACGGTTACAGTCGCAAGAAAGCAGAACAAGCGGCAAATGTATTATCTAATGGACAAATTAATGAAATAAGAGTTAAACTAGAACAAGGTGGATTGAAAAAATGACAGTGACAGTTGAAGACCTCATAGAGGTTAAATTAGAAAAAGAAGATGACTTTCTGAAAGTCCGAGAAACGCTAACTCGTATTGGCGTAGCATCCCGTAAAGATAAAAAGTTGTATCAGTCTTGCCACATTCTTCACAAGAAAGGCAAGTATTATATCGTACACTTCAAAGAATTGTTTGGTCTTGATGGCAAGCCTACAAACTTTGCAGAACCAGATATTGGCAGACGTAACACAATCGTAAATCTTTTGGTTGAGTGGAAACTTGTAACAGTGGTAGAACCTTCGAAAATCGAAGAACCAGTTTCACCATTGTCTCAAATCAAAATTCTACCGCACAAAGACCGTAACGATTGGGAACTAGTAGCAAAATACAACATCGGGAAAAAGAAGTAAATGCAGACTATTATACAAAAGCCATTGGGGTTCTTTAAAGAATATCCGAATGTGCGTGACCCCCATATTGGTTCAGAAGGTGCGGCATGTTTTGATTTACATGCATACTTCCGAAAAGAAAAACCAATAACAGTTTATACTTCTATTAATGAAAAAATTGAACAAAAAGTGAAGAACGATTTTTCATTTGATGTTCAGCCCGGTTGGCGTTGTTTAATTCCAACTGGAATAATCTTTGACATTCCTGTGAACACAAGTATCAGACTTCATGCGAGGTCTGGTCTTTCATTAAAGCAAGGACTTGTTCTTGCTAATGCTGAGGGTGTCATTGATTGTGACTATGTAGAACCTGTATTTGCGATGGTTACAAACATTTCTGATGTTTCAGTAACTATCAATAATATGGACCGCATATGTCAAGCAGAATTGGTAATACAACCTACATTTGCGTTGATGCCAATTCAAAATAAACCAGAACAAAAAACTGACCGTAATGGTGGTTTTGGTTCAACTGGTGTATAAATAAGAATGCTACGCTGAAGCGACAGGTAGCAAACTTTATTATTAACTCGCTTAATTTAAGGAGAAAAACAAATGAGAACATTTGACCCTTTTGCGGTTGGCTTTGACCGCATCTTTGACGAAGTAGAAAACCTTGCAAAGAGAACACACAAAGTCAATTATCCCCCATATAACATCCGCCGAGCAGGTAATCAGTACAGTATTGATATGGCTGTTGCTGGGTTCAAAAAGGAGGATATTTCAGTCGAACTGAACAAGAACACCCTTACGGTTTCTGGTACAGTAGGCAACCCACTAGAAGAAGATGCAGAAAATGTTGTCTATCTTCACCGTGGACTTGCTAATCGAAATTTCCAAAACAACTTTAAAGTTGCAAGCAATGTAGAAGTAAAAGATGCCAAACTAGAAGATGGTATTCTTTCTATTCTGCTTGAAGAGTTTGTGCCTGAAGAGGACAAGCCTGTAAAGATTGAGTTGAAGTAGGAATATTGAACTAAATAATGGGGGGCGAGGTTTCTCGCCCCTTTTGAGTTACACATAAAAACAGAGGAAGTAATATGAGTTTTAAATTTAACTTCACTAAAGAACATCTTGGAGAGATTATCTCGGATGACCCAGATAACTGGTATGACGCACTATGCGACCTACTACCAAAATACGGCATTACAACAGAACGCCGTGTAGCACATTTTCTAAGTCAGTGCGCCCACGAAAGTAGAGGCTTTACAGCACTAGAAGAAAATCTAAACTATTCCGCAAAAGCACTACGTTCAGTATTTGGTCGTTACTTCGGTGATGCACCAAAAGCAGATGCAGACGAATATGCCCGTAACCCAGAAATGATTGCCAACCGTGTTTACAATGACAAATATCGTAAATACAAAATGGGCAACACTGAAGAAGGTGATGGATATCGTTTTCGTGGTCGTGGTCTAAAGCAACTTACAGGACGTGAAAACTACACGAACTTTGGTAAGTCTGTTGATATGACCGCAGAAGAAGCGGCAGAATATGTTGCAACACCTGCTGGCGCAATTGAAAGCGCATGTTGGTTCTGGAACCACAGAAATCTAAATGACATTGCTGATACTGATGACGTTAAGCGCATGACAAAAATCATCAATGGTGGTTCTATTGGACTAGAAGACCGTCAAAAGCGTTACAGTCATGCACTACAAATCTTAGGTATGGACGCATTGGTACTAGATACTGATGACGATGATATCGAAGATATTTTAGATGACATTGGCGTACTACGAAAAGGTTCTCGTGGTGAAGGTGTAAAACTGATGCAAGAAGCACTAGGTATTGGTGCAGATGGTGTCTTTGGTCCAGGTACAGAACGTGCCTTAAAAGAGTGGCAAGCAAGTAACGGTCTGGATGCAGACGGTATTGCGGGACCAGCCACATTCGATAAACTATTTGATTAATTGAGAGGAATATTATGAGTAATGTTGTTTTTCTGCGATTGCAGACGGGTGAAGAAATCATCACCCAAGAAAAGAATGGTAAGTATGTAAAGTGTGCAGTTTTGGTGCCACAGCAATCTGGTGGTCTTGGTATTATGCCTTGGATGCCATATGCCGCTGGTACTCAAAATGAAGAGGGTATTGAAATCGCAGATGACCATATTACATTCAAAACTAAATGTGCTAGAGAACTTGAAAATGAGTACAACAAAGCATTTGGTTCAGGTCTTGTTATGCCATCTATTAGCGAGAAGCAAGAAATCCTAAAAGGATGATTACATTCTACTCCATTCAACGGGGTAGAAAGTTAGAACACCAAGCAAGCATAGGAGATAATCTTATGCTTGCCCTTGGTATCATGGGTGACTGTGGCGGCGAAAACATTTGCAGTACATGCCACGTTAAGATAGACCCACCCATTTCTGCACCCACTGAAGACGAAAAATTTACCCTTGACATTGCTGAAGATGTCGAGTATAATAGTCGTCTATCGTGCCAAGTGCATGTCGATGAAACTTTACAATATAAAACGGTGAGAGTAGTTAATAATGAGATTTTATACTAACGTACAAGTTGCAGGCAATAACCTACTCGTAAGAGAATATGATAAGGGTACTCGTAAGCAATATAAGTTGCCCTACAAACCCACTCTATTTGTTCCTTCGAACAAAGAGACAAAACACAAAACACTTGACGGCAAGTATGTCGCACCTATTCAACCGGGCGGTATCAGAGAGACCCGTGATTGGGTTAAGCAATATAAAGATGTAGAAGGTTTCGATATCTACGGGTATCAGAACTACACATATTGCTATATCTCAGATGAGTATCGAGGTGTTATTGAGTATGAAAAAAGCAGACTTGTTATCGCAAATATCGATATCGAAGTCGGTTCTGAAAATGGTTTCCCAGACCCAGACAAAGCAGAAGAAGAACTTACTGCAATCACATTTAAAGCGCAAGGCAAGTATTTTGTTCTAGGCAATCAGCCTTTCGATACTAGTAAAATGACGCAGAATATTGAGTATGTTCATTGTGATGATGAATATGAAATGTGTCGTTTATTCCTTGATTTGTGGGAAAGCGTTGCGCCAGATATCGTAACTGGTTGGAATATTCAATTCTTTGATATCCCTTATCTCTACAATCGTATCACTAAAGTTATGGGTGAGAAAGATGCTAAACGTCTTTCGCCTTGGCGCATTGTTGGTGAACGTAAAGTTACTATGATGGGTCGTACTCTGTACACCTATGACTTGCCTGGTATCTCTGTACTTGATTACATCGAATTGTATAAGAAGTTTACTTATACAAACCAAGAGAGTTATCGACTTGACTATATCTGTCACGTTGAACTTGGTGAACGTAAACTTGATTATTCTGAAGTTGAAACACTACACCAACTTTACAAAACCGATTATCAAAAGTATATTGAGTACAACATCCGTGACGTTGAACTTGTAGACAAACTTGAAGCGAAGATGAAACTGATTGATATGGTTATTGGTCTTGCATATGATGCGAAGGTTAATATCAATGACGTATTCTCACAGGTTCGTATGTGGGATACGCTAATCTTCAATCACCTGCGTGAAAATCATATTGTTCTACCTGACAAGAAACAGACTGCAAAGAATGACAAGTATGCTGGTGCATATGTGAAAGACCCTCAAGTCGGTTCACATGATTGGATGATGTCTTTCGATTTGAACTCACTGTATCCTCACTTGATTATGCAGTATAATATTTCACCAGAAACACTCATACAAAATGAGCGAATGAGTGTTGATGTTGATAAAATTCTCAACCAAGAAGTTGATTTGTCTCATTTGAGCGGTAAAACTATCTGTGCTAACGGTGCTATGTTTAGAACTGATAAGCAAGGTTTCTTACCTGAGATGATGCAAAGAATGTATGATGACCGTAAGCGTTACAAGAAATTGATGCTTGAAGCACAGTCAGAATTGCAGGTAGAGAAGAACCCAGATAAGCGTAGAGAACTTGAATATAAAGTTTCGACATATAACAATACTCAGATGGCGAAGAAAATTCAGTTGAACTCTGCTTATGGTGCGATTGGCAATCAATACTTCAGGCACTATGATTTGAGAATGGCAGAAGCAATTACGCTATCTGGTCAGGTCAGTATTCGTTGGATTGAAAGAGCAATCAACAAGTATATGAACAAATTATTGGAGACAGACAATGAAGATTATGTCGTTGCAAGCGATACGGATTCGGTATACATCCGCTTTGACAGATTGGTTGATAGCGTGTTTAAAGATAGAAATGATTTATCGAAAGACGAACTTACGAACAAAGTGGTATCATTCCTTGACCGAGTGGCTTCACAGAAGATTGAACCTTTTATTGATAAGAGTTATCAAAGCCTTGCTTCGTATGTAAATGCATTCGAACAGAAGATGTTTATGAAGCGAGAAGTTATCGCTGATAGAGGCATCTGGACTGCAAAGAAGCGTTACATTCTAAATGCATGGGATGTTGAAGGTGTCCGCTATGATGAACCTAAACTAAAAATCATGGGCATTGAAGCAGTCAAATCGTCAACACCTGAAGTCTGCCGAGACAAGATTAAAGAAGTGTTGAAGATTATTATGCAAGGTTCTGAGAAAGACGTACAAGAGTTTATTGGTACATTTAAAGAGAACTTCTTCAAACTACCTATCGAAGACATTTCTTTCCCACGAGGCGTAAACAACCTTACTAAATATACTAGTAGTGTAAGTGTATTCACTAAAGGTACGCCAATGCATGTGCGTGGTGCTTTAGTGTATAACGATATGATTAAAAAGAACAACCTTAATAGACGCTATCCAGTTGTGCAAGAAGGTGAGAAGATTAAGTTTTGCTATTTGAAAGAACCAAATCCATCGATGCAAAATACTATTGCATTCCCATCTTCTCTACCAAGAGAGTTGAAACTACACAACTATATTGACTATGAGACACAGTTTGCAAAGGCATATTCAGAGCCTCTTCAAACTATTCTCACAGCGATTGGCTGGAAAGCAGAAAAGCAAGGTGTATCATTAGAGGACTTCTGGACATGAGCAATAACATACCACAAGAATACCTTGACACTCCGTACGACTTCGGTTTTAGCGCAGTCGATGAGAGTGAGGTAAAAAGAGTAGAACAAGACGCAGAAACAGCAAACGCTGTTGCTGAAGCAGTCACTTCATCCGCTGAAGGTGTAACACGCCTTGAGGGCAAAATCGATATGTTGCTTGATGCAATCGCAGGGCAATCAACAGAAATCGAACAGCGCAAAGCAGAGGTTGAAGAAAACGTAAAAGAAAAACTAACCGAAGTAGAGAAACTTATTATGCCTCTTTTAGTAAAACTATTGAAGACGGCAGATAAAGAATATATCAAATGGGAAAATCGTGGACCTGCCATTCAGTCTCAGATTGATAAGTTACTCGAATTAACCCGAGGATAAAATGACAATACTTGTATTTCTAGTGGCAATCGCAATATCAGCGGTTGCCGCATATTATTCAATCGTAGGACTAGTCACAATTTTTGCGGCAAGTGCAATTCCTGTTGCTATTATGGGAACCGTACTTGAAGTAGGTAAACTTGTCACAGCAACATGGTTATATCGAAATTGGAAAGATATCGCCTGGTGGTTGAAATCATATTTAACAATTGCAGTTGTTGTACTCATGTTGATTACCAGCATGGGTATTTTTGGTTTTCTAAGTAAAGCACATATTGAGCAAACGGCAGAAGCAGAACAAAATCAGAGTTTAATTGTTCGTATTGATGAACAAATTACAGACAATGAAGAACGTATCAGTTTGTTGCAAGATGCAGGCAGTGTAAACAATGAGAAACAAAATGCTCAGATTGTACAGAATACGCAACAAATTGAGCAAATCAATGAACGCTATTCAATACTCATTGAAGAGCAAAATCTATATATTAGAGAAGCAAGAAGTAATTTAGACCTGCTTGAAAAGTATATCGAAGAGAATGATATCAGAAAATTGCAGGCACTAATAGGAGCAAGGGTCGATGGTTCATATGGTAGCGGTACTGCTAGAAGAGTTGAACAATTCAGAGAGAAGGAGACAGAAGCATCCAGACTTATTGTGTCGGAAGCCAGGGGTCGAATTGCGAAGTTGCGTGAGTTGCAACTTTCTGAAGTTGGTGCGCTTACGGAAGCAAACGCAAGGTTGCAGACTGAAATAGGAACAATAGTTGTAGATGCAGAACAGATTGCACAACTAGAAACTCAAGTATCAGAATTAAGAGATAAGAAGTTTGAACTTGAAACTGACTTCAGAAAACTTGAAGCAGAATTCGGTCCTGTTAAATATATCTCAGAACTAATCTATGGCGATGACGCAGAAACAAAATTAGATGACGCAGTAAGAATTGTAATTCTTCTTTTGATATTTGTATTTGACCCTCTCGCAGTCTTACTATTGATTGCATCAAATCATGGTTACGTTAAGAGAAAAAAAGAAGAACCAGAAACGCCTAAACAAGAACCGCCTCTCACTGGTGGTAATGTTGTTGAAGAAAAAATAGTTAAAGTCAAAGATGCTGACGTTGAAGTGAAGTATAACAAAATTAATAATGAATTTGATTTCGTCACACAAGATATTAGGGATGATAGAAACCATCCTGAATTGAGAGCAAAAAAGGAGCAGTGATTTGGAATACAAATATAACGTTAAAATTAAAAAGGTCGTTGACGGCGATACTGTCGATGTTGATATTGACCTTGGTTTCGGGGTGTGGCTACATAAAGAGCGAGTGCGAATTATGGGAATCGACACACCTGAGAGTAGAACAAGAGATAAAGTTGAAAAACTTTTTGGACTTGCTTCAAAAGAGAAACTTAAATATTTACTTCCCCTTAGTTCAATGCAAGTTTTAGTCGTTGAAGAGTATGACGCAAAGGGTAAGTTTGGACGTATTCTAGGTGACTTTGAAATTGAAGACAAAAAAGTAACAGACATTCTAATCGAAGAAGGTCATGCAGTAGCATACTTCGGTGGAAGCAAAGACGAAATCGCACTAAAACACGAAGCCAACAGACAAAAACTTTTGCGTGAAGGTGTAGTGACAAGTGACCAAGTAAATAATGCAATCCGAGAAATGGAAAAATAATATGAAAAAAGAAGTAGGTAATAAAAATGCAGGCGCAAGTGCATCCGCAGGTACAGAACAAACCAAAGACAGTGTAAGCGCAGGCGCAGGTGTTGAAGCACATGCAGGCGAAGATACATCTACGACTAATGTTGTGGGTGAGCAGGAAGCACACGTTGGTGCAGAAACACATGTAGACGCAACAGCATCCGCTGGTGTATCAGATGGCAATGCCTCAGCATCCGCAGGCGTTGAAGCAGGCGCAAGTGTAGAAGCCGGCGTATCTAATACTTCAAAAGTCGGTGACGTAACTTCTACTACAGAAGCACATGCAGGTGCAGAAACACACGCATACGCAGGCGCAGAAGCAACAGTAGGTAAAGATGGCGCAGAAGCACATGCTGGCGCAATCGCTGGTGCTAGTGTTGGTGCAGGAGCATCTACGGGTGCTTATGACGATGCAGGTAACGGCGCACAAGCAGGCGCAGGTGTTAGCATTGGCGCACAAGTTGGTGTAGAAGCAGGTGGTGGCGCTACTATGGATGACGGCGTTGCGACAGTTGGTATTGATGGTAAACTGGCACTTGGTGTTGGTGTAGACGTTGATGTAAGTGTTTCTGTAGATACAAAGCCAGCACAAAAAGCAGTCGAAAAGGGTGCAAATCAAGTTGCGAATACTGTTGAGAAAGATGTAAACACAGTCGCAAAAGCGACTACTAAGACAGCAAACAAAGTTGCTGACGGTGCAAAGAAAACTGGTGATGCAATCTCAAAACCTTTTAAGAAAGTTAAAATTAAGAAACCTTGGTAAAAAGTTGAGAAACACCTTGACAAATCGAATAAAATAGTGTATATTTGCACTAATAAACTTAAACAATGGAGTATATTATATGAGTGATTTTCTAAAAGGTCTTGGTAAGACTATTGGCAATGAATTTGCAGGTATCGTTGAAGATGGAATTGTAGCAGGAGATGTAGATGGATATATTGATACTGGTAGTTATGTGCTTAATGCTCTTGTATCGGGAAGTTTGTTTGGTGGGATTCCAAACAATAAGATTACTGCTTTTGCAGGTGAAAGTGCAACTGGCAAAACTTTCTTTGTTCTAGGTGCAGTACAGCAATTTCTGAATGACCACCCAGATGGTGGTGTGATTTATTTTGAATCCGAAAGTGCTTTGACCAAGAGTATGATTAGTGAACGTGGTATTGATACAAAGCGTATCGCAATGGTACCCGTAGCAACTATCGAAGAGTTTGGTACTCAAGCAGTGAAGACACTTGATAAGTACCTTGAGCAACATGAGAAAGACCGTCAACCTTTGTTGATTGTACTTGATAGTCTTGGTATGCTTTCAACAGTCAAAGAGATGACTGATACAGAAAGTGGTTCAGACAAGCGTGACATGACACGGGCACCAAAAATTCGTGGTATCTTCCGTACACTCACATTGAAACTTGGTCGTGCAAAAGTACCAATGCTGATTACTAATCACACATATGCAGTTATTGGTTCGTATGTTCCAATGAAAGAAATGTCTGGTGGGTCTGGTCTGAAGTATGCGGCATCAAACATCTTGTTCTTGTCAAAGAAGAAAGAGAAAGATGGTAATGAGATTGTGGGTAACATCATTAAAGTTGCAAACCACAAGTCACGTTTGACTAAAGAAAACAAACTTGTCGAAGTTCTACTGACATATGATGAAGGTCTAAACCGTTATTATGGTCTACTTGAACTTGCTGAAGAAGCAGGTATCTTTAAGAAAGTATCGACACGCTATGAACTGCCCGATGGTTCAAAGCAGTTTGGTAAGTCTATCAATCAAAACCCAGAGAAGTATTTTACTGAAGAAGTGTTGCAACAGTTAGAAGCACACGTTGGTAAGACATTCTTGTATGGCAAACCATCTGAAGAAGAACTTGATGAAGAAGTTGCAGAGTTGTCACTTGAACCAATTGAGGATGAACAATTATGAGAATTTACACGCAAAGCGAAGAAGACGGCGGTAAGATTGATATAAAAGAACATTATATTTTTAGTCCTTCTGCCGAAGGTGATGAGATGCATATTGAACTTATTGGTGAAACCCAATTTAAAGGTACAATATTCAAGTTTGGTAAAGTCGGTGTAGCAGTTAAAGAGGAATACAAAGAAATGGTTCCTGAAGATGCGCCAGCAGATGCCTTGACATTGAAGTACGAATATGATATACTCACCGTACCTTCAGACATGGTTGGGAAAGATATTCCTGACGATGAGTTTGAAGATTTTGAACGTCTGCTAGGTGATATTCTAGTAGACATTATGGAAAAAGACTTTAAAGATAAGCAAGGTGAAAATGAGACTGACACAGACAATACTGAAGCATCTATTCATTAATGAAGACTATGCAAGAAAAGTCCTCCCATTCGTCAAAGAAGAGTATTTTGCAGATGCTATGGAAAAGGTCGTTTATTCGCAGATTTTTGATTATGTTGACCGCTTTAATTCTCTACCTACGAAAGAGGCTGTTATCATCCAGTTGGGTGAAACGAAACTTAACGAAAGCGAATACGACAGCGCAACCAAAGTTGTATCAGAAGCCCTTGAAACAGAAGACAGTCAAGAAAACATTCAATGGCTCCTAGAGAAAACTGAAGACTGGTGCCAAGAACGTGCTGTTTATAATGCGATTATGAACAGTATTCAAATCATGGATGGCAACGACAAAGATAATGATAAGGGTGCAATCCCTAAAATCTTGTCTGATGCTCTTGGTGTTTCTTTCGACAGTCATATTGGGCACGACTTCATTGAACAATCTGATGACCGTTATGACTTCTATCACCGTAAAGAAGAACGCATTGCTTTTGACTTAGAACTTCTAAACACTATCACAAAAGGTGGTCTTACTAATAAGACACTGAATGTTGCACTTGCAGGCACAGGCGTAGGTAAATCTCTATTCATGTGTCACTGTGGTGCGGGTCATTTAGCGCAAGGTAAGAATGTTCTCTATATCACTATGGAGATGTCAGAGGAAAAGATTGCAGAACGTATTGATGCAAACCTGCTTGATGTTACTATCGATGATTTGAAGTCTTTGTCAAAAGATATGTATGACAGAAAGATTGATAGACTAGCAAAGAAGACACAAGGTAAACTCGTAATTAAAGAGTTTCCTACTGCATCTGCACACGTTGGTCACTTTCGTCACTTGTTGAATGAACTCAATCTGAAGAAGAACTTTCGACCAGATATCATCTACATTGATTATCTAAATATTTGTGCATCTGCAAGAGTTAAGAATACACAAGCAAACTCATATACAATCATCAAATCTATCGCAGAAGAAATTCGTGGTCTTGCTGTTGAGTTTAATGTACCTGTTGTTACTGCAACACAAACAACTCGTTCTGGTTATTCTAATTCAGATGTAGGGCTTGAAGATACTTCAGAATCCTTCGGTCTACCAGCCACCGCAGACTTAATGCTTGCGTTGATTAGTACAGAAGAACTTGAAGAACTTGGTCAGATTATGATTAAACAATTGAAGAACCGAAACGGCGACCCCAATATTCACAAGCGATTTGTTGTGGGTGTTGATAGAAGCAAAATGCGTTTATATGATTGTGAGCAAGAAGCGCAAGATGGTATTACTGGTGCAGGCACACCACAGAAAGATACTCCTGCATTTGATAACAGTAGTTTTGGGCAAGCAGAGTATCAAATAAATAGACGTAAAAAGAGTTTTGGCGAATTGAATTTTGAATAAGAACGGAGATAATATGACAAAAGTAGCAGGTAAAAAGATGGGTGCAATCTCAACAGAAGAACCCATCGTAGATGCTGAGTTTGAGGATATTCCTCAAGTCGAAGAGAATACAGATACCTCATTAGGTAGATATGTGAAAGTCTGGGACCAAGCACTACCCGAAAAGTATTGTAAAAAAATGATTGAAATGTATTCTGGTGCAGGTGAGTTTCAGTTAGTCAGAACAGACCAAGGTTCTTTTGTTTCATTGAACATTGAACGTTCAGATGACTTTACTAAAATATCTGATACACAAAAGAATATCATTGAAGCAACTCTGCCAGTTTATGCTGAAGCAGTACAACCAGATAGTTCGGCATTTCCTGAACAATCTAGTATTGAAGACATTCACATGTATCATTTCAGAAATGAAAATGACTTCAAAGAAATGGGGCATGACATTATACACTTTGCACAAGCAAGACGTTATCTTGCAATGTATTGGTTCTTATCAGAAGACCCAGACTTCTATTTGCAGTTTGGTACATTCGGTGCTAAGGTTGAAAGTAAAGTTGGGCGACTAGTAATGTTCCCATCTAGTTGGACATACCCATATCAAATTGTGAACTCAGATAAGCAAAATTTCCTAATAAAAACCCATTTGAATTTTATGTAGCGACACAATGCCTTATAAATAATCTGGTATAATATGTGTGGGCGAAGAATTTAGGTGTCAAACGATAATTAATGCCGAGATGCAATCAATCGGCGATAGGAAGAGTTGGGGTGTATATTGCACAAACACTTTAAGTATTTACAACTGGAAAAGCGATTAACTGCTTCAGTGCAGTCTGGTGGGGTTCCTGGTCGCATATCTATAGACACCTAGGGGTGTTGCTCTTCCAAGGGGCAACGCCCCTTTTTTTTGTCTAAAACGACAACATATTACCAAAATAATTCAACTTTTTTGGTATCCTCAATAAAATCAACCACTTACGAACCAAGGTTTTCCTTGACATTGCCCTCTAGTCAGCATATAATATGTGTATAAGTTGACAGAAGAGAGAGAAAACTATGTTTCGTATCCCAGATTTCTACCAAGATAATGCCTTGACATTCGATAATGCAGTTGCTACAATGACTGCACATGGTCGAGGTGACTTGCTTGCGGGTATGCAAGCGATGGATAATTGCTGGCTTGAACATTGTTCTGGTTCGCCTCGGTTCGAAGATGACGAAGATTTTTTCGATACATATGAGTATGAAGTAAATGCTTATAATGTTGTATTTGAAAAAATGTCTGTTTTGTTTCAATAAGAGGGTTTGATATGACTAACGCTGTTGCTGTTTATGGTTCTACTAAAGAGAAGCGAGAGATTGTTGAGAAAGCGGTTGCATGGTGTATCAGAGAATTGATGCCAAGAATGCAGACGCTTGAAGTCTTTGTTCACTTGAAAGACTTGAAGGGTAAAGCGTACGGTTACTGTATGGAACAAGATACTAACCGTGAGTTTGAAATTGAAGTTGATAAGAAACTGAGTTTGTACGATTTGGTTTCTACAGTCTGCCACGAAATGGTACACGTTAAGCAATACGCCCGCAGAGAGTTGCGCCAAGATAAGCATGGTAATACCCTTTGGAAAAAGAGCGGTTCGTTTAACACTACAGCATATGAAGACTGCCCTTGGGAAAAAGAAGCATTCCGATTAGAGGGTGAACTTGCGTTGCGGTGCTTCCAAGAAGCATTGTAATATGAAACACAGTAGGGTTCTCAAACACCTTCATCGACTTGCTAAGAAGACTGAAGGGATTGACGGTGGGCGTATTCGTATGTCTGCCGCAGTCGTATATAAGAAACGAATAGTATCAACGGGTGTCAATCGAATGAAGTCGCACCCGATTATGTTGGGTTCTGGATATCGTACTGGTCAGTTTTTACTACATGCTGAAGCAGATGCGATTGTTCGTTCAGGTCTGAAAGACTTTTCTGATTATGATTTGTATGTTGTGCGTATTTTGAAGTCAGAAGAATTCGCACTTGCAAAACCATGCACTGGTTGTAATGAACTTGTGAACACTCTTAACTTCAAAAACGTATTCTATACGACAGATGATGGCACCTTGTCCGTCTTATAAATACAAGTGAAGAAGTATAATTGAAAATCACTTAATATTGAGGTGCAAAAATGGTAGCAAAAACCCTGTCACAATTTATGGCTGAAGCACAAGGTCCTGATAGTATTGACGTACTACAGGCTGGTTGCATGGAACTCGGCTTCAAAGATTTTAAGAAACTCAGCGGCAAACGTTTCGCTATTCTTACCAACGACAACAGAGTAGAATTACTCAATAAAATAGCAATGCACTTTGCACAGTTTGGTGCAAGTTATGACCCAGACTTTGGTTCGTCCTCAGTCGGTGGTGTACGCATTGGTCCATTCGGCATTTTCGCCGCCCCAAAATCTAAGCAAGGAAAAGCAAGCGCAGGACTTGATAGTGAATTTACGCTAATCAAAATGATTAACGATGCACTAGAAGATGGTCCTCTCAATGTTGTATTCACTTCTGGTAGCAAGAAATTTACAATCCCAAATGCTGTTCGTGCAGAGGGTGCTGGTAGCGACACAAAAGGTCGTAAGAAATCAGATGTAAATGTATTCGATACAGATGGTAATGTATATCCATTATCACTGAAAAAAGATAAAGCAGAAATGTGGGAATCTGCGGATTCTTACTACGGCGACAAGATGAAAAAGATTGTCGATAGAGAACTCAAAGCGGGTAATATCCGTGTAGAACCACATCCAAATGTACGTTCAGTATTTACAATCACCCCAAATTTAGCAGTAAAAGCAAGCGCACAAGAAGTGAAGAATGTCGTATTCGGTTCTGACATTCTACCTAATGGTGCAGTATTAGAAAAGACATTTACTGGCAAATATAAGATTGACGGAGACACAGAAAGTGTTATAATAGATGTCAGTCATATCATTACAAGTCCAAGAGAATTGAAAGGTAACTACGAAGTGTATTTCTTAATTAGAAATGATAGTTCCCGCAAAGGTTCTAAAATCCCTGGTTTGCGTGTTCTAGCAGTTAAGAAAACTCGTATTAACCGTAACGTGAAGGTAGTTAAATAATGAAGAGTTTTCTAACATATCAACAACTAGATGAACAAGCAGGTAAGAACTTGCACCTTGAGCATTTAGAAGATGAAATTATAAACAACGGCATCAATGGTGGACGTGCGGCAATTAACTTTTTACGTTCATTGCGTGACATGCTCAGAGGTGATGCTTCATCCAAAGTAAACGTAACTGTCAAGTGGGACGGTGCGCCAGCAGTTTTCTTTGGTATCGACCCAGAAGATGATAAGTTTTTTGTTGCGAAGAAAGGTATCTTCAACAAGAACCCAAAAGTCTATAAGTCACATGCTGACATTGATGCAGACACTTCTGGTGATTTGTCTACTAAACTAAAACTATCTTTTGACTATCTTTCTAAGTTGAAACTTGGCGGTGATGTGTATCAAGGTGACTTGATGTTTACCTCAGGCGACCTTGGTAAAGAGACCATCGATGGCGAGAAACTAATCACATTCCAACCTAACACTATCGTATATGCAGTGCCTTCAGATAGTGACTTAGGTAAAGAAATTAAGAAATCAAAAGTCGGTATTGTAATTCATACGAAATACAGTGGCGGTCCAACGTTGCAAGATATGAGTGCATCATTCAACATTGATGTAACTAAATTCGGCAAAGTATCTGGTTTGTGGTACCAAGACGCAGAGTATAAAGATGTGTCTGGTAGAGCAATGCTTACTAAAAAAGAGACTACAGAACTAGACGTTATACTTTCAAAAGCGGGTAAAGCATTTAGAGGTATCAACTCAAGGGACTTCAATACATTGCTTAAAATGCAAGATACGATGGAAGGTCAATTTGCAGGTGCAAAGTTGAAAACATTCATCAATTCGAATATTAGAGAACAAAAGTATGTAGACCCTAAGACTGCCGCGGCTGATTATTATAAATATATTGAGACCTTCATGCAAAAGCAAATTGACAAGGTTAAGACGGACAAGGCGAAAGAAAGCAAAGCAACAGTAAGAGACGAATATTTACGTCAAGTTAAAAAGAGTGCAAAAACAATCGCCGCACTGTTCGCATTTTATCAGTTGATTACTCAAGCAAAAGTCTTACTTGTACGAAAACTCGAAAGTGTCCAGCAAATGACAAAGACTTTCACTCGTACAGATAATGGTTTCGAAGTAACAGAACCTGAGGGTTTTGTCGCAGTTGATAAAGTCGGTGGTAGCGCAGTCAAATTAGTTGACCGCTTGACATTCTCGTACAATAACTTCACCGCGGCGAAGAATTGGACAAAGTGAAAATCGATAAAGGATAGTACATATGAAAAAGTTTAAAGACATAAAAGAAGCAAAAGAAAAATCAGTCGTGTTTTCATTTGGTCGATTTAATCCACCAACAACTGGACATGAGAAAATGATTAAGGCGGCAAGTAGTATTGCGAAAGCGCAAGGTGCTGACCTGAAGATTTTTCCATCGCAGTCACAAGACCCTAAGAAAAACCCTTTGTCATTTACTGACAAAGTTAAGTTTATGCGTAAGATGTTTCGTTCTTATGCAAAGAACATTGTTGCAGATAAATCTCTCAAAACAACATTTGATGTAGTATCAAAACTACACAGCATGGGTTACACAAGAGTAACTATGGTTGTTGGTGGTGACCGTGTTGCTGAATTTGATAAACTACTCAACAAGTATAATGGTGTTGAAGGTCGTCATGGTTTCTACGAATTCGAAAATGGTGTAGAAATTAAGTCTGCTGGTAATCGTGCAGACCCAGATAGTGACGAAGCAAAAAGTATGACTGCCGATGCAATGTCTGCATCCGTTCTACGCAAACTTGCGGCAGATGGTCACTTTGATGACTATGTAGACGAAAATGGTAAGAAACAGAAAGGTTTCATTGCAGGTGTACCCGATACATTGGGTACAACAGACAAGCGTGTACTATTCAACAAAATTCGTAAGGGTATGAAACTTGCCGCAATCAACGAAATGTTTGAGTTGATGTTTGGTGAAGCACTACTAAACGAAGGTGAGCAAATCACAGAAGACGCTCCGCCAGACCCAGAAATCGAAAAGTGGTTAGAGAAAGATGCCACAAAATCAGAATTCAAAAGACGCTATGGCGATGACTGGGAAAAAGTCATGTATGCTACAGCGTGGAAAATGTACAACGATAAGAGCAAAGACGAAGAGTGGAACATTGACGAAGAACTTGATGAAGAGTGGACTTACCCGCAACCAAGTGTTGATGAACTATTTGAAGAGTTTGTTACTGAAGCAGATGACAAGAAGATTACTAAAGCGCACTTAGATGCGATTGAAAAGTATGCAGATAAACTGTTTTCAAAAGTTGGCATTGATATTCAATTTACAAAACACTTTTTGGACCGTGTAAATGATGAACGTAACAAGAAGCAAATCACAAACGCTGAACTTGTTCGTTTGTTCAAACAGACATATGCAAAGTATGGTAAGAAGATTGCACAGATGGGTCCTGATGCTGAAGCAGTATTGAAGGACATGCAGACTGATGTGAACATGCCATTCGTTTTACAGTGGGATAGCAAAAACAAAGAACTTGATTTAGTCGCTAAGACAGTCATGCGTAAGAAGGGTTTCAAAACACCTGACCCAGAACTAGTTATTGCTGGTGATGATATTGGTGAAGCATTCGATATTGATAGTGGACTAGAAGAGGGTAAGTTTAAGGACGTTGTTAGAGCAACTAAACTTGTCAATCGCTATGCAAAATTGGGTAGAGAAGAAGACGCACTAGAAGCAATCAAAGTTGGTTGGAATCTTGTACGCAATCCTCAAATGCGTAAAATCATTGTAAATGCAGTCAAAGCAATTGCAGAAAAAGAAGGGCTTGACTGGAACGAAGCAACCAAGTATATTAAGAAGAAGACTGGTATCGATGTAATGGATGCAGACGATATCAGAGAAGGTGCAGTATCACCCGCACAAAGAGCGGCGATTGCTATTTCAAAGAAAGAAAAAGCAGGCAAACCTGGATACGATAAAGAGGGCAAGAAACTCAAAGAGTATGGTTATGTGCCAGAACCTAAGAAGAAAGCAAAGAAACTTAAAGATATGCGTGAAGAGTATATCGCAGAAGTCACTTCAAACAATCTACCTCAGATTGGTGACGTTGATGGTGATGGGTTCGAAGATGACCCATACATGTCAGTACAAGTACGCTTTGTTCCGTTCGAAGTAAAAATCAAAGGGTTCCCTGCATTCGTTCTATGGGCAGAAAGTATCGCAAAAGTACGTTCACATGTTCGTATTACACTGAAGTATATGGATGACCTAGAGTACATTCAGCGTGTTACTGATGCTGAAGTGCGGGCAATGCATAAAAGACGTTATGACAAAGCACCTGCTTCTGCCTCTGTTCTAAAGACAAGAGAAATGGGAGTTGACAGAGATAATGACGGAGTTGATGATGCATACAAGCAACGCCAAGATGCATACTACAGAGAATCCTATGAAGAAGGTACAGACGAATTAGTACAAGCATATAAGAAATCAACGCCAGGTGAACTAGAAGAAGCACCTCGTTGGGTTAAAAATATCATTGCTAAGTTTCAGACAAACAAGTATGAAAAAGCGGCAAGAGCATTGCTAGATTACGAAGCAAAACAAATAGGTAAACAGCACAGCATAGAATACTATGCGGCTGAACTTATTCGTATGGCTGGTTCTAAACTGGATGCTCGTATTCTTGCAAAGACTGCGAAAAAGATTATGGCAACAGAAGCAATCTTTTACGCTAAAGAGAACGATTTAGCACTACACGAAATCTATAGACCTCATTCAGAGATGTATTATGAACTATTCGATGTTGCGAGAGACATGAATATCATAACTGAGGGGTTGGATAAATACTTACTAGAGGAGACTAATATTGGTCTTTTTGAACGTTACGAAGGTGAGATTGTACCACTAGACATTCCCCTAGTCGAAGACTGGGTTGCTGAAGAAGCAGATGTCGAACTCAACTCTCCTAAGCGTGGCGGTTCTAAGAAATTTTATGTTTATGTGAAAAATGATAAAGGTAATGTGGTCAAAGTCAGTTTTGGTGATACGTCTGGTTTGAAGGCGAAGATTAACGACAGAGATGCGGCAAAGAATTTTGCTTCTCGCCATCAATGCGACACTAAGAAAGACAAGACAACTCCTGGGTATTGGGCATGTCGTTTGCCGATGTATGCTAAAGAACTAGGATTAGAAGGTGGAGGAGACTACTTTTGGTAAACCCATATGAAGATGATGGTGATATTCGCACTTTCTCAAGTGACGTACTAATCGAAGAACTAGTATGGCATAGAGATAAAAGCAATAGAACTATCACAATACTTGAAGGCACTGGTTGGTGCTTTCAGAGAGACAATGAGTTACCCGTAGCACTAACACCTGGCGACACACTAGATATCAGAGCATATGAATATCATAGAATTATTAAAGGTAAGACCAATTTAAAAATTAAAATCAAGGAGTATTAAAATGTCAATGTTCAAAAAACATAAAGACTTGTTCAATGACCCGCTAACAAAGGCATTGGCAAGCATCGCAGAAGAAATCATGGAAGCGAAAGTCATGTGCGAAGAGTGTGGTAAGATGCACGCCGAGGGCAAATGCGCTATGAAGAACGAAAAACTTGAAAAAGATGGTGATGACCCATGCTGGAAGGGTTACGTTCAAGTGGGTATGAAGAAAGGCAAAGACGGTAAAGAAGTACCGAATTGCGTACCACAAGAAGAAGCATTCGAACTACCAGAAGGTCTACAAGACGAAGACGCAGGTGACTTTGTTGTTGCCGCGGCTGCCGCTAAAAAAGCAGGCAAAAAGAAGTTTACATTCGGTGGTAAAGAGTATCCTGTAACAATCAAAACTGATATCAAAACTGAAGGCTTCGAAGGATGCAAAGACTGCGAAGTTGTTGCAGAAGAACTAGAGCAACCAAAAATGAACAAGTGGCTTCTTGATTGGACACGAAAAGTTATTGAGAAAAAATTAGGTTTCAAAAAAGGTTCTCCTGAGTATCAATGGTCTCTTGCAACTTTGTTTGGGGATTCATTGACTGATGCTAACTTCCACAAAGAAGCAGGCAAAGTAATGAAATTCTTTAGAAGAGCAAAAGCACCAGAAAACGCAAAAGAACTAGAAGACATGTTCTATGATGCAGGTTCTGATGTTGCAAATAAAGCAGGTTGGAATGGTCACAAAATCATGGACGCATTTGCTTACGTTGCAAACTTGAGCATTGGTGGCGGTCTTGGCGACAAGTTCGATGCACTTAAAGAAGAAGTAATCTCAGAAGAAAAAGTAGAATGCCCAAAGTGTAAGGGTGAAGGTTGCGAACATTGCGATGGTAAAGGTTACCACGAAAAGATGGATGAAGCAAAACTTGCTGGTTGGATTGCAATGTTCAATGGTAAGAAAGTAGAAATTTACAAAGACAAAGATGCAAAAGACTTGTACACTGCAAAGCAGTTCGCTATCAAAGCACTAAAAGTACCAAAGTCTAAGCAAGGTCTACTATCAGTTGAACCAGCATACGAAGAATTTCAAGTTGAAGAAGTTGTATCAGAAGCAAAAGATAAGTACGATATCAAGCACAAAACATTTTCTTCAGCAATTCAACATGCAGTAGAAATTGCGGCGAAGAGAGGCTTCATGGTTGACCCAGATGATTACGACCAGAAAGTTGCGATGGGTCCAAAGAAACCATCAACAGGTAAAACAAACTCTTATTCTCTGAAGTTGACTAAGGGCGGAAAAGAACAGAAAAAAGCACTTCAGGTTCAAATCACAAACTTAGATAATAAGTTTTTTGAATTGAATATGTACATTCAATAAGGATTAAATTATGTCAAACGTAAACGATTTTAAAAGCATGAGAAACATAGGTAACGCCTATGTCGAAATGCGTAAGAAAGAAGCAGAAGCGGCACGGGCGAAAGCAGAAGCGGCGCAAACTGTTGTAGAAAAAGAAACTACACCGACACCTGCAGACGCAACAGTACAACCAGAACAGACGAATGAATCCGTCAATGAAGATGCTGTTGTAGTTGGTAAAAGTGGTAAGCAAGCGTTCAAGCAAGGTTCTTCTGTGAATTTGCAGAAAGCACATGCTGGCAACTTGAAGACTGCTATCAAAAAGTCACAGTCACTAAATGCTGGTGATGAAAAGGGTGAAGACGAAGAAGACGCTAAGAAAGCAAAGAAGAAAGTAACCATCAATCCTGAACTAGCAGAAGATGGTCACACAGATGTTGCTTCAGCAATGCGTAAGTGTAAGACTATTGCAGAAGACGCACAAGAAATTCTTACAGCACTTCAAGGTATGTCACCAGAAGATGACTTGCCTTCTTGGTGGACGAATAAGATTGCAGTTAGCGCAAATTCTTTGAATTCAATGAGAGATTATATTAAGAATCCTTCAGACGCTAAGGAATAGTACCGTGAAGTCAGTCAAAGATTTTTTAAAAGAAGCAGAGGGTGACAACGGTCTGCCGCAGATTTACTGCGATATGGACATGGTTCTTGTCAACTTCATTGATGGTGCAAACAAGGCATTGGCTGATGCAGGCGAAACTGCCGCATTTACAGACAAAGGTGAACACAATCACAAAGATAAGAAGTGGGAAATTCTGAAAGGGGTACCTAAGTTTTGGGCGAATTTAAAACCAATGCCAGATGCTATGGCTTTATGGAAGTTTATCAGAAAATCCAACCCATACATACTTTCAACTCCATCAAAAAGGATGCCCACAAGCAAACCAGAGAAGAAAGAATGGCTGAAGAAAAATCTTGGTATGAAGAACATAAAAGGCGTTCATCTAGTAGCAAGAGAAGACAAACAAAAATGGGCAGTAACGAATGGTACGCCTAACATTCTAATCGATGACTATATAAAGAATATAAGAGAGTGGGAAGCGGCTGGTGGCATCGGTGTACATCATACCTCTGCTTCAGCAACAATTTCAAAATTAAAGAAACTAGGTTTTAAATAAGGAGAACTATTATGTCATTACCAAAATGGGCGACAGCCCCAACAAAAGATGCAGTTGCAACAGCGCAAGGCTGGAAGTCACCAAAAGGTGAATTGCTTGTATCACACAAAGACCTTGAAGCAAAGATTAAGTTGATTGGTGGTAAAGGTACAACCACACCAGTTAAAGAAACTGTAGATGTTGCTACTGAAGCCGCCAAAGATGTTGGTGAAGCAGTAAATAAAATGTCTGCACCATTCAAGAAAAAGAAAAAGAAGTAAGTAGATGCCTAAAGGATACCTCTCAGACGAGAAATGCATGATTGCGTTGGGACGTATCCCTAAGGCACGTCATCTTCATAAATTTGGTGCAAGAACTGGTATCGCTACTAGTGGTGCTACAGTATGGGATAATGGTCTTATCACATACCCGTGGGACGCATTCGACACTGCACAAGTATTAACTGTTGTTGGTACTTCACCAGACGATGTTCTAAGTGTTACAGTAGTTGGTTTGGATGATAATTATGATGAGATTGAAGAAACTATCGCAATGGGCGCAACAGGCACTTTACCTTTTAAGCGAGTGTATCGTGCTTATATTAGTGGTACTACTAGTAATGCTAATGTCGTTACTATTAGGACTGGTGGGGCTTCTGGGACAGTTATCGCACAGATTAACGCTGGACTAGCACAAACATTAATGTGTATATTAACAATCCCTCGTAATCATAAGGGGTTGTTGTTAAAGGGTGTCGCTACTGCTTCGGCAGACAAAGATATGGAAATAGAATTCTATGGTCGTATCGGTGGCGAAGGTCCATTCAGAATTCAGCATGTTGCTAATATCTATCAGAACAATTATCAATACGAATTTGCAATACCTCTTATGATACCCGAGAAAACAGATTTAGATGTTAGAGTTAAAGGGTATTCAAACGATAGCGGTGCAAAAGTAAGTGCGGCATTTGATATTATATTATACGAGGAAAAAACGGATTACTAATGAAATTTGAAAATTTGAATGAGAAGAATGTACTTCTCTACGCTATGAATAATTATGAGAATCCAGACGCTGAAGAAGAAGGTATGAATGCCTTTGACAGTGATTGGAAACACATAAAGTATATTCGAAGGTTGTTGAACAAGTACCAGCAAGACGGTGAGTTAAAAGAACGATTGATATTAAATCATATTATCGTCTTGCATAATATCTTTGGTAGAGCGGCAATACGCATTTTATTTGCAAAATTGCCTAGTTATCAGTGGAGTGAACTAAAAACATTTTTACTCTATCTGGAACTAATGCCAAATAAAGTACACGGAATACACGGTATTGACATTGTTGAAAGTAATGTCACTATAAATACTGATATAGTTAAGAAATTAAGAGAGTTGTAAAATGGCAGATTTAACAGGCGTTTTTGACGCAGTTGTTACATATCAATTTCTAAAGTTAGTGTCTCAACCATTCAATGAATGGAAGGCATATGAACTTGGTATTATTGACGAAGATGGTAACACACTAAGAAAAAGACGTAGTTTAAAAACACTCGCTGAAAAGAATTCATTCACTTCTTTTCACGTTGTCATTCGCAATCTAAAGCGTATTATTGAAAAGACACAGTTCGGTAGAAGTAAACTTGTATCCTTTGCCGCGGCACTATTTTTAATTAAGGAAGACCGTGAAAATATTAAAGAATATAGCGTTGAAGAACTTACTGAACAACTAAATAGAATAGTAGAACAAAACAATACTAAAAGATGGTTTATAGAATACTGTGCGAAAGAAAAACTCCAAGAAGATTTTTCCGCCGCTACTACAACAGGTGACGTTGCTATGGTAGACAAGCCTATGAATTTTGCAGGTAATAGAGTATTTAAAGTACCGACTGCAACATTTATGAATGCAAGGCTAGGAAAGAAGAAGTATACGAAATGGCAGAACTATGTGGGGGAAGCAGACAATTTTGAAGAAATCAGAACATTCGCTTTGAAGAACCCAAAGAGTGCAGTTATACTTCAGGACCAACAAACCGGCGCAATGATGTATCTAAGATACGGTCGAAAATAATTTTAGGATAACTCACTATGGCAATTAATCAAGCAACGAAACTAGAAAAAGAAAATCTGGAAGTTCATGTGGATATGTGCGCTTTGCGCTATGAGCAACTAGATGCCCGACTTGGGAAGGTCGAAGAGAGAATAGATGATGTAGCAGAACTCATTCAGAAGTCTCAAGCATCAACAAGTAAATTACTAATATCATCTACAGCCACCATCATCGCTGGTGTGGTTTCAGTCATTATTGCTATTGTATTAAAAGGTGGGCTGTAGTATTAACTAATACGGAGCCCCTAATGCGTAAAGAAGAAGCAATAATCAAGTCAGCAAGGATTTGGATAAGATATGGCGTTATTTCACCGCTAATCTTTATTGCATTTGCTTGGTGTGCTTATCATTTCAAAATAATTCATGTGGATATACTCATGCTCATAGGCGCTTCTGTCGCCATCTTCACTTGCTTTGTCTGGTGGTTTTGGGCATTGCGTGTAATCATTGATTTATCTGCTATGACAGGTTCAGCACAAAATGCCTTGACAGACATTAAAAATCTTGTTATAATGACAAACAAAGAAGTAAAAGAACAACGTAATCTATACGATGTTTTGAAGAAAGAAATCAACGAGGGAAAGATTACCAAGAAAGAGTAGATTTCCCTTGACAATTGACCAAAAAGGTGTTATATTTGTATTCTGAATATAACACTTTTTTTGTGGGTAAAATATACTATGAGCATATACATTGACCATAAATTTGTCGGGTTAGTATCACCTAGACTTGACAGATTTTCTCGTAAAGATAGCAATCTATACAATTTTAGATGCCCGATTTGTGGCGACAGTCAGTCTAACAAATCTAAGGCACGTGGTTACGTCTATGAACGTAAGGGTGGGTTGTATTTCCGTTGTCATAACTGCGGTTCATCGATGAGTGTTGGTAACTTCATCAAACAGATGGACACAGAAATGCACAAAGAGTATATACTTGAAAAGTACAAAGATGGTGCAACAGGTCACGGGCGTGTATCTGAGAAGAAAGACCCAACTACATTATTTGATTTTAAAGCACCAAAATTTATCAACAAAACTCCAACCATCGAGGGTATTTTCCGTATAGATAGTTTACCAGTAGAACACAAGGCTGTTCGCTATCTCAACACGAGAATGATACCAGAGACAAAATATAAAAGTCTCTACTATACTGAAAATTTTAAAGAGTGGGCAACTTCATTGTCACCGAAGTATGATAATCTTCCAGACAATGAAGAGCGGATAATTATTCCGTATTTTGATGACAAGGGCAACCTTTTTGCGGCGCAGGGTAGAAGTTTAGATGCAAACAACAAACTTAGATATATCACCGTTCGTTTCGATGAAGACACGCCTAAAGTCTATGGTCTCAACACCTGGGACAAAACAAAAAACACTATCATAGTCGAAGGTCCTATCGACAGTCTCTTTTTAGAGAACTGTGTTGCGATGGGTGGGGCTGATATTCCCTTTGAACTTTTCGACACTAATAATACAGTATTCGTTTTTGATAACGAACCACGAAACAGAGAGATTGTAGATAGGATTGAAAAGACGATAGATAGGGGTTTCAGTGTATGCTTTTTCCCAGAGTCCATCGAACAAAAAGATATTAACGATATGGTTCTCGCTGGTGCTACTTCTGAGCAATTAATGAAGATTATTGAGAAGAACACTTATAGCGGTCTTTCGGCATCTGCAAAATTTACAAATTGGAAAAAGATATAATAGAGGAAGAGGTAATTAAATGAATAACGGCATCATGGTAGTAAAGAGAGACGGTTCAAAAGTCCCATTAGATTTAAACAAATTTCACAAAGTTGTTATGTGGGCATGTGAAGGCATCAACGGAGTATCTGCTTCAGAAATTGAATTGAAGTCACATATTCAATTTTATGAAGGTATCGAAACAAGAGATATCCAAGAGACACTAATTAAAGCATCGGCTGATTTAATCAGCGAAGATACCCCAAACTACCAAACTGTTGCTGGTCGTTTAATCAACTACACATTGCGTAAAGAAGTCTATGGTGGTTATGAACCAGAAGACTTTCTTACAGTTATCAAAGCCAATGTCGCAGAGGGCAAGTATGATGCCGAAATCTTAACCCTTTATACTGAAGAAGAACTAAACGAACTTGGTTCTTACATCAAGCATGAACGTGATAATGATTTTACATACGTTGCTATGGAGCAAATGCGAGGTAAGTATCTTGTACAAAATCGTGTAACAAAGCAGTATTATGAAACACCACAAGTCATGTATATGATGATTGGTGCTACTCTATTCTCAGCGTATACAGAAGACCGTTTGAAGTGGGTTAAAGACTTCTATGACGCAGTATCAACATTCAAGTTGTCATTGCCTACGCCCATCATGGCGGGTCTACGCACACCTACACGACAATTCTCTTCTTGTGTTTTGATTGAAACCGATGATAGTTTGAAGTCAATCAATGCGACTTCTTCATCTATCGTTAATTACATTTCACAGAAAGCAGGCATTGGTATCAATGCAGGTCGTATTCGTGCGATTGGTCAACCTATTCGCAATGGCGATGCTATGCACACAGGTTTGATTCCGTTTTTGAAATTGTTTCAAGCGGCAGTTAAGTCTTGTTCGCAAGGTGGGGTTCGTGGTGGTGCGGCAACAGTCTATCTGCCAGGTTGGCACCTAGAGTTTGAAGACCTCGTTGTGTTGAAGAACAACAAGGGTACAGAAAACAATCGTGTTCGTCACATGGACTATGCATTTCAGTTGAATAAGTTGATGTACACTCGTTTGATTACTGGTGGTGATATCACACTATTCTCACCCGATGAAGTACCTGACTTGTATGATGCATTCTTTGCAGACCAAGAGAAGTTTGAAGAACTCTATGAGAAGTATGAACGTTCTCGTTCTGTTAAGAAGAAGACTATGCCTGCACAAGAATACTTCAGTACGCTAATTTCAGAACGTAAAGACACTGGTCGTATCTACATTATGAACGTAGATAACGCAAATACGCACAGTGCATTTGATGAAGCACAAGCACCAATCAAGCAATCAAATCTTTGTTGTGAGATTAATCTACCGACAAATCCGCTTGATGATGTTGCTGATGAGAATGGTGAAATTTCACTATGTACGTTGTCTGCTATCAATTGGGGTGCATTTAAGACACCACAAGAAATGCAGAAGACATGTGAAATCGCTGTTCGTGCGCTAGATGCATTGCTAGACTACCAGAACTATCCTGTCAGAGCGGCAGAGATTAGCACAATGAATAGACGCCCATTGGGTGTTGGTATCATTAACTTTGCATACTTTCTTGCGAAGAATGGTGTTAAATATGATGAGAGTGCGTTTGAACTTGTTGACGAATGGGCGCAACATTGGTCATACTACCTCATCAAAGCATCTGTTGATTTAGCAAAAGAAAAGGGTAAAATCCCCTTGACAAATCAAACAAAATATGCTAATGGTATACTTCCAGTAGACACATACAAGGAAGCAGTAGATGAACTAATTAAGCATGAAGATAAAGTTGACTGGGCAGGATTGCGTGAAGAACTAAAAGAACACGGTATTCGTAACAGTACACTTATGGCATTGATGCCAGCAGAAACGTCTGCACAGATTAGCAACTCAACAAATGGTATCGAACCGCCTCGTGCGCTAGTATCAGAGAAGCAATCTAAAGACGGTATTATGAAGCAAGTTGTTCCTGGTATTCACCACTTGAAAAACAAGTATGATTTACTATGGGACCAGAAGTCGCCTGATGGGTATATCAAATTGACTGCAATTTTGCAGAAATATATCGACCAAGGCATTTCAGTAAACACTTCATATAATCCAATGAACTATGAAGATGAGAAAGTACCAATGTCTGCACTAATGACAGACTTGATTACTTGCTACAAATATGGTCACAAGCAATTGTACTATAATAACACTTTCGATGGTCAAGGTGAGTTAGAGTTTAAAGAAGAGAACACGCAAGTAGAGCAAACGCCAGAAATCGATGACGAAGTTTGCGATAGTTGCACAATATAATTAAAAGGAAGTAAGATGTCATATTCAGTATTCAACACAGAAAACAAAAAAAGTCACTTGGAAAAAACTATGTTCTTTGATGAGGGCGTAGACGTAGCACGTTATGACCAAGTGAAGTATTCTCAATTTGAGAAACTAACAGATAAGCAACTCGGTTTCTTCTGGCGACCAGATGAGGTAGATTTGGGCAAAGACCGTAAAGACTTTGCTGACCTAACTGAACATGAACGTCACATCTTTACGTCTAATCTGAAGCGACAGATACTACTAGATAGTGTACAAGGACGTTCACCCAACATGGCGTTTTTGCCTGTGGTATCTATTCCTGAACTTGAAACATGGATTGAAACATGGTCATTTTCTGAGACTATACATAGTCGTAGTTACACACATATTATTCGTAATGTCTATAGCAATCCAAGCAAAGTATTCGATGAGATTACAAGCATCCAAGAAATTGCTGACTGTGCAGAAGACATTTCGAAGTATTATGATGGTCTGATTGATGGTTCTATGTGGTATCAGTTGCTCGGCGAAGGCACACACACAGTCAACGGTAAGAAGATTACTGTAGACTTGTATGAACTGAAAAAAGCACTATACCTGTCAATGATGAGTGTGAACATTCTTGAGGGTGTCCGTTTCTATGTGTCATTTGCATGTAGTTGGGCATTCGCAGAACTGAAGAAGATGGAAGGCAATGCAAAGATTATTAAGTTTATTGCCCGTGATGAGAATTTACATTTAGCATCTACTCAACAAATTCTGAAGAACATCATTAAAGATGACCCAGATTTTGAGAAGATTAGAAATGAAACAGAAGAAGAGTGCATCAAAATGTTTACTGATGCAGTACAGCAAGAAAAAGAATGGGCAGAGTATCTGTTTAAAGATGGTTCTATGATTGGTTTGAATAAAGAACTACTATCAGAATACATCGAATGGATTGGGGCACGCCGTATGCAAAGCGTTGGTCTCAAGTCGCCCTATAAAGTGTCTCAGGCAAACCCTCTACCTTGGACACAGAAGTGGATTAGTGGTTCTTCAGTGCAAGTCGCACCGCAAGAAACAGAAATTTCATCATATGTGATTGGAGGCGTAAAACAAGATGTTTCTACTGAAACATTCAAGGGGTTAAGTCTATAATGGGATTAAAAATAGAAGAAATATTATGCGAGGATTGTGGTCAAGAATATGAAGTAAAATATGTAAGTAAAGAACCTATTGTTCATTGTTTATTCTGTGGTAGTGAAACACTGCATATCGAAGAACAAGCAGATGATTTGAACAAGTGGTACGAAGATGACGAAGATTTAGACGAAGAAGACGATTTCTAACATTCATAAATAGTTCATATAACAATAATATGGACTAATTATGATACACATTGGAATTGACTACTCTATGACTTCACCAGCAGTCTGCATTCACAAGGGTGCAGACTGGTCTTTCGATAATTGTAAAATACATTATCTGACAAAGACAAAGAAATTCGAAGGCGAATTTCAGAACGTGACTGGACACGCATATCCAGAATTCAACACAAGCGAACAGCGTTTCAACAATATTTCAGAGTGGGTATTTGATTTACTCACAATCGCCGGTGGCGATGTTATTGGACTAAACGCACCCATGTCTGTCACTATAGAAGGTTATTCTATGGGCAGTAAGGGGCAAGTGTTTCATATCGCTGAGAATACGGGTCTTCTCAAGCACAAACTATGGAATCACAAGATACCGTTCGACACACCCGCTCCGACAACAATCAAAAAGTTTGCAACAGGCAAAGGTAATGCGAAGAAAGAACGCATGTACGAATGTTTCTTAGCAGAGACAGGCGTGGATATTTCTGCCTTGCTTGACTGTAAACCAGACAACAACCCATGTTCAGATGTGGTTGATGCTTATTGGATGTGCAAATATTCTTTCGAAAATAATCCAAATTAACCCTTGACATTTTCCTCAGACAGTGTTACATTACAGGTGTAGGCATTGATAAAGGAGGATTCATATGCGTGTAGTTCACTATGTCGGTATGACTGAATCCCAATATCAACGGGCACGGCAAGTCTTTGGTTCGCCTGCTTACTATCACCGCTGGATGGACGACCGTGTTATGTCTGAAGTTGGCGATGATGATGTTGTCGTTGTTGGTGATGCTACTCACCGTCAATGGGTTTGGGATGCAAGTGCTGTCCCTAGTTGTTACACTGATTAGGGAGGGTTGATTGACCTGGGGTTCAGAAAAAGAAAAGCAAATCAGACTAAGAATTCAATTGAGTGTTGCGGCATATGCATACGAATTTGATAACAATAGTATCATGTCTGATGCTGAGTTTGATGAGAAGTGTCTGTTGATTGACCCAGACTTCAAAACTGGTAATCGAAAGATGGACAACTTCTTCAAAAAGCACTTTAACCCATCAACAGGTCAATGGATTCATAAGCACCCAGAAAAATCAAAAATAACTGCGATTTATACCAAATTTCACCTAAATAACCCTTGACATTTACAGTAATAAGCATTATATTATAAGTATAGACAGTGAGAAAGAGAAAACATGATGATGAATAACGGTGCAATGATTAAGAATGACGTAATCGAAGCGTTCAACGCCGCAGTGACTAATCCTGAGAATATCAACAATTCAGGTGGTATCAATTGGGACTTTGTTGATGCTGATTTGAACCTCGAACTGAGTGCTTACTATGCAAGCAGTTATCTATATGAATGTTTCGAAGTTCTCGTTGATAACTACTTTGAATATAACTAAAGAAGGAATATATTATGATTGACTTTACAAAAGTTGAAGTGACTAACATTGAAGGCATTGATATGTCTGACTACCCTAAGTTCTGTGATGCATATGTATCAGAAGCACTTATTGATGGCGAACCTGCCACAGAAGCAGAACTAGAAGAAATTCAGGAGAACTATGATTTCTTCTATGATGCATTAACAGATTTTATTCATTAAAATTATCTGAAACAATCTAAAAGAGGTGGGTGGGCAAATGACAGCGGCTTTAGCGCAAAGACTTGGCGAAGTTGTAAACTGGGAAGCGTTCTTCTCAATGGTAAATGATTTGGGGTCGCAGTTGAATGAACGTCAACTCCGCTTTCTCAAAGCACGATTGATTGAGAGTGCAATCTCTCGTATGTCAGATGGCAAAGTTGAATGGGTAGACAATATTGGTCAGGACCATCAATTTGAAGACATACGCATTGAAACAAAGTTCTGTACGAACTCATTAACTACATCGAAGGGCAACCCTAAGAAGGGTCATGCTACTTCTGAAATCAAACTCACAAATACGTTAGGGTCTTCTGATGGACGTTCTTTACCAGACACTTTTGATTTTCTTCTCATTGTTGACGTTGATGCATCTGCAATTGTCAGTCGTGCGAAACTCTTACCTCATGTCACCAGTGCTGGTGATGGTCTCAAAGCAAAAATCCCCTTTTGCGACTTAGAATTTATTTCAAAAATCGATAAAAATGCCTTGACAAAGGGGTCAGAAATTAGTATAATGTCCCAAGTTGATGCGATGTTGTTTCAAATTGCTGATGATTATATCATGCAAAATTTATTTGAAAATAACCAAAATAACCCTTGACAAATACAAAATAATAGTGTATATTTGTCTAGTAAGATAAATGATGAAAGAGAGTGAATATATGATTGATATCTGTGAAAACTGTTATGAAGAAGCAAATCTAGTAAAGATGCAAGGCATGCATGTGTGTAAGACCTGCGTCTCTGATATGTCTTCTTCTGCGGAACCTGAAAGCATGTTGCTTGATGATGACCTTGAGGGGTTTGTAATGTCTGATGATGATGTTGTAGGCATGTTTCGGGATGAGTATGTGGGCTACTAAATAATTCGCACAAGAGAGTGAAAGCGTTGTTTATAATAGAGCATCACGCTCCGCTTTCACCAGGTAAGGCTTTGTAAAACTTCCCACAAGTAGGACAAAGCAGAGGTAGGCAGCCGGGGCGGGGGGCGTGTTTATCACCTATTAGAAACTTCTTTTCTCAGCATCCGTGCAGAGGGAAGTACAACTGAAAGCACTCAGACTAGTTTCAGTCAAACTAGAGCGGCGGCGTCAATAAGACCGTGCGGAATGATTGGAGATACTAGGGGTGTTGAGATGAGAAGTTCGAAAAAGGGTTTGTAGTAGAGTGTAGCAAACCAGAAACCCTGTAACACCCAAAGCCGAAAGGTGAGTACGCTGTTAGGCTACACACAACGGAGTATAGCACAGCCTGGTAGTGCGCTTGGTTTGGGACCAAGAGGTCCAAGGTTCGAATCCTTGTACTCCGACCAAATATATAATTATGATTAATATGGAGATTAAAATGAGAAAACAAATGATTGAAGCGTTGAAAGCACACGCACAAGCACACATCGACAAGCACAAGATGAATGTCGAAGTCTATTTGAACAACCCAGTAGGGGTTGGTGAACATCCGCAAATCATGGATTCTATCGAAAAAGAACTTGATGAGATTGCGACATACATGGACCAACTTGAGGTTCTGAATAAACATTTCACTGATATCAAAATTTAGGGGGTAACATGGCGGCACTTGGCGCATCTCTATTCGCACGTTCAAACACGAACGGTAAAAGAACGTCTCAAGGTAATGGGAATATCAAAAAAAGTTCGATGAATAAATCGAAAAAGCGTGGTTATAAAAAATATCGAGGGCAAGGAAAATAGTTGTCAGTGTATAATAAAAACAGGAAATCTCCTATGAAAGACATTTTACAATTAGGTGATAGTATTAAAGGTTATTCAATTAAACCTGCTATCAATCTTCATACGTTATATCTAACAGGAGAGATTGAAAGTCCTGATGAGTACACTGAGGTTTTTGAAAACATTCGAATGGCTTCGCCTAATGATGTAATCAAAATTCACATCAACTCACCTGGCGGCGATTTGTTCACTGCTATTCAGTTTATGCGTGTGTTGAAAGAAACAGAAGCAAAGGTAGTTACGTCTGTTGAGGGTGCTTGCATGTCTGCGGCAACTTTAATCTTTCTAGCGGCAGACAGTTTTGAAATCAGCGAACACTCTGTATTCATGTTTCACAACTACTCTACATTCATGTATGGTAAAGGTGGCGAATTGTTTGATGGGATTATGCACGACCGCAAGTGGTCAGAAAATCTACTCAAAACAGAATACGAAGGTTTCCTGACTGATAAAGAAATCGAAACTGTCTTAGACGGCAAAGATATCTGGTTAGATGCAGACGAAGCAATAGAACGTCTTAATACATTTGCAAAATTACAGGCAGAACGTATCAAGGCGCAAGAGGCTGAAGAACAGAAACTTGCGACAAAAAAACGTAAATCAACCAAAAAAAGTGACTAATTACCAAAAAAAGTTGAGAAATCCCTTGACTTTTACCTAAAAATAGGTTATATTTGTAGAGTAATTAGAAAGAGATATACATTATGAAGAAAGAAAAAGTGATACTCACAGATGCCGATGGCGTTCTCTTAGATTGGGAATATGCATTCGATTATTGGATGCAACGTCATGGGTATATTGTGAAAGAAGAAAATGTCTACGAAATGGACATTAAATACGACATGCCACGAGTTGAGATGAAGCGTCTTATTCGCATGTTTAATGAAAGTGCATGGATTCGAAAGTTGCCACCTCTGCGTGATGCAATTAAGTATGTTAAGAAACTACACGAAGACCATGGTTATATCTTCCACTGCATTACAAGTCTAAGTAACGATGACTATTCACAACACTTGCGTACAAAGAACTTGCGTGAATTGTTCGGTGATAGTGTGTTCGAAAAGTTTATCTACTTAGACACTGGTGCAGACAAAGATGAAGCACTGGCTCCTTATAAAGATACCGAATGTTATTGGGTAGAAGATAAGTATGAGAATGCAATGGTAGGTCAGAACTTGGGCTTAGATGCAATTCTTATGGGTCACACTTTCAATGCGAAGTATGAAACAAAGCGTGTAATCCCAACTGGGTTCGAAGGCAGTGAGAACGTGCCAACACGGGTCAACAACTGGAAAGATATTTATAACTTAATAACAGGTTAAATGAAAACAGTCATTGTCTCCGTAGTTCAACTGGATAGAACAACTGCCTTCTAAGCAGTAGGTTGCAGGTTCGAGTCCTGCCGGGGACGCCAATATTTTTCTCGGGCTTGTAGTTCAGCGGATAGAATACTTGTCTACGAAACAAGGGGTCAGAGGTTCGAATCCTCTCAAGCCCGCCAATGAGAAAAACCAAAATAACCCTTGACAAACGAAATAATTCGTGTATAATGGGTAACAAGATTGAGGTAACGATTGCACCTTGATGACTAAGTGAAATGAAGCAATCAAAATTAAAGGTAGATTAATATGACTAGAGCAAAAAACGGACAATTCGTAAAAACTCCACAAACGACTAAACTTTTGAATGCACTACAGAAAGGTGAAACTTTCACTGCTAAACAAGCGGCGAAGCGTTTTAACATGCCTGTAGCAAATGTGAGCAAGCGTGTGTATGACTTGCGTTCAGAAGGTTACTGTGTGTACAGCAACCGCGTGAGTGGTTCAACTGAAGTATCGTATCGTATCGGTACACCTTCAAAAGCGATTGTCGCCGCGGCTTTTCAAGCAGGCGTAGACTTTTCGTAAGTAAATGTTGAAATGGTAAACTGGGTGCCTTCGGGCACCCTTTTTTCCCTAAAAGGTTTTGTAATGTATTCACCCAACTATGACTTTGACAAAGACTTACCTATCGCACAAGCGACAGAAAAGCAAGTAGCGAATTTTCTTGTTGAGAAAGCAAAGATGACCTTTGTGCATGACAACGATGATAATAAGTATGACTTGATGATGAAAACACAAGATGGTAAGAGTATTACTATCGAAGTGAAAGAAGATTTCTCTTGTCAAAGAACTGGTAATGTGGGTGTAGAATTCGAATGTCGAGGTAAACCGTCTGGTATTGAGGTTTCTCAAGCAGATGCGTATTTGTACAAAGTGCATGAACCTGACGGTCGAAAGGGGCTTTATGTAATCGCAACTAAGAACTTGAAAAAGATGATTAGAGAAGAGCAATACTTTCGTATTGTTTGCGGTGGCGACCCAGGTAGTAACTCCATGAACTATTTGTTCAGACTTGATGTTGTTAAAAATAATTTTAAAAAACTAGGTTACGTCAATGAGTAAGATGGTACCGAAAGCGAAGCACACTCCTTTAGAAAAGAGTGAAAAATTTTGGGAGACTTCTGATATACAATCACAACCAAAAGGTGACGAAAGTGTAGAAGACCTTCTAAAGATTATTATTGCAAAACTAGATAAAATTATTGAAAAACAGGAGACATAGATGCTTGATATGAGTGTTAATGATAAAATAATCAAGGTTGGTGACATAGCACCATTAGTAACGTTCAAACAACGTAGAGGTGATGTTACACCTGGTGCAGATGGTTGTTCTTTTGATGGTGAGTGGTTTAATACAACTTCTGATGAATTGTTTAATGGTAAGAAAGTCGTTATCTTTTCATTACCTGGCGCATTTACGCCAACTTGTACATCACTACAAGTTCCAGGTTTTGAAGAACTGCACAAAGCAATGACAAATTGTGGTGTTGATGACGTATACTGTATTTCTGTCAATGATGCATTTGTAATGAATGCTTGGGCGGATTGTTTAGGTTTGAAAAACGTCAAAGTTCTTCCTGATGGTAATGGTGAATTTACTGATGCTGTTGGTATGCTAGTAAGCAAATCAGATATCGGTTTTGGGTTTCGCTCATGGCGTTATTCAGCAGTTATCGACAATGGTGTATTTACATATTTGGGCGTTGAAGATTTTGATGCAACAGATGAAGACCCATATGTTGAAAGCACACCTGAAAAAGTATTAAACTTCTTGTTGGGCAAGAGTTAATATGAGTACACCTGCGTATAAAAAGCGACAACGTTTACAGGCGCAAGCAGATGAAAAGCGTCAACGTGATTTTGAGAAGAAGTATGGTTTATTCTCAAAACCTGTGAAGTCGAAGACAAAAGACTTCACACTATATGAACCAAAAGAACCGTATCGTAGAGAGACACCAGAATATCCCTCTTGTAGTAACAATATTGCTGGTTTCGCACCTAGAAAAGAAAGTCCTAAGTACACAGGCACTCTTATCAAAGGTGTTGCTACGATGCATAAGAGCAATGCAGTACCGATTATCAGTAAAGAACAAGCAACTGATATATCACAAATGAGCAACTAAAGAAGGTAATAAATTATGTACGAAATTCCAAAAACAACTTATACGTTTTCAGCATGGACGGTTGATGAGCATGGTGAAGACACTGAAGTGAAGATTGAATTCTCAACCCGTGAAGAAACTCTGACTGATATGTGTGAGAAGTTTGGGGATTTTCTTCGGGCGACAGGCTTCAGTTATGTCAAAGATGTGATTGCATATGACACTTGGGAAGATGAGCGGTATGAAGGTTCAGAACCCGACCATTCACTAGACTTTGGTACTGATGAAGAACAACCCGATTTGTTTGACAATGAAGTGATTGACTTTCCGGGTACTTCAACCACTGCCGATTACACTACATCAGGTTCATTTAGCATGTATCCTGGCGACATTACTGTAACTTATGGTGGTGCTGATATCTCAACTACAAGCGAAAATATCACTCTGACAACATCACCGATTGATGCTACAATCAATGTACGAAATTCGATTGATGATGCAACACCTGAAGAGTGGGATGCACTAAGAAGTAAAAATTAATTGCAGAATTGTTGGTTGAACTGCAATAATACCAAAATAAACCAAAATAATCCTTGACATTCTCATTCTTTTGATGTATATTTGTACTGTAATAATGATTGAGAGATAAATTATGAAGAACGTGACGAAATACTCTGTTGTAAATGTAGTAACTTGCGCTATCGGCGTGATTGAAAACAATGGGTTTGTCTCTAAGAAAGAGGCGACTGTTGACAAACCATCAACAGCCTCTATCATTCAACAACAACTATTAAACCTTGATGCATCTGAGTTCTCTGAGGTGTATCAAGGTTATTTTGTTGAAGCGGTAGAGTTGATTGAATGGGCAAAAGAAAATCTCAAAGGTGACTTCGGTCGTTCTACTATTGAGATTATCAATAAGGGCGACATTACCCTTCCACAAGTTGCATTTCTCGCAACCCTACCAAATCAGAAGAAAATTGTAGATGAGCGTGAAGCGGCGAAAGAAGAACAGTCAAAAGAGACTTCATCTTCTGAGTGGTTTGGTGTTGTTCGCAAACGTAGCGAGTTTTTTGTGAAATTGGTTCAGAAAAAATATGTTCCTAATTATGATAGTTACATATATAATATTGCAACACGAGAAGGCAACCTAGGTTCGTTCTTCTCTAAAAGTGATTTTGAACTAACTACGGGTGATTGTTTTCTTATGAAAGCAACTCCTAAACGTCATGTCGTATCAACATGGCATGGTGGTAAAGAAACTCAATTCAATCGTGTAGTAATTAAAGAAGTAATGGGAAAGGTATAATATTATGATGAAACAATTTCTAACAATCGCCGCAATTGCGGGTCTATCAATTTTCGCTACTCAAAAAGCGATGGCGCAAGATACCGTTCAAGCGCCTATTGTAAGTAAAGTTGCCCAGTACATTTGGGCGAAAGAATACATCGGTACAGACCAAGTATGTCGAACTGTGTATGTCAAAGAAGAGCAAGGCAAATGGAACGATGGTGTTTCTGGCGCAATTAAGGGTGACGGTGACGCAATCGCTGGCGCAATTATTGGTGGTCTTATTGGCAATCAGTTTGGTGGCGGTACGGGTAAAGATGTAATGACTGGTCTAGGTGTAATTGTAGGTTCGAATGTTGCGAAAGGTACTGCAAATCGAAGAGGTGGTACAATCAAACGTACCATTTGCGATGATGTACCTCAGTATCAGAAGGTGAAAGAAATTACTGGGTATAATGTGACGTATATGTATCAAGGTATGCATTACAAAGCATTTTTCAATGAAGACCCAGGCACCCATGTAACACTTGAACTTAAAACAACGCATAGCGTAAGGAACTAATATGCATTTTACAGTATATTCTAAAGATTTGTGTGGTTATTGCACAAGAGCAAAAACACTGCTTGATACGCATAGTCTACCATACAATGAAATCAAACTAGGGCGTGATATTGAACGTGACGCATTGATTGAAGCAATTCAATTCTATGGTCACTCTAATACAATGCCTATGGTAATTGTCGAAGATGAACACGGCAACAAAGAACGAGTTGGTGGGTATGAAGCCCTCAGCGAGTATGTCAAAAATAATGTTTAACTAAAAGTGAGGTAAATTATGAACTACGATGAACTAAAAAGCACCCTTCAAGCAAACATTGCTAACGTAACATTTACGAAGAAGAACGGTGACAAACGTGTACTGAACTGTACACTCATTCCTGACTATCTTCCTGCCATCGAAGTAACAGAAGGCGAAGAGAAAGCAGAACGTAAAGTGAACACAGACGCATTGGCTGTCTGGGATTTAGAGAACAAAGGCTGGCGCAGTTTTCGCCTAGATACTTTGGAGAATGTTGAAATTATGTCGGCATAACCCTTGACAACTTGGTTCGAACCATGTAGGATATATCTGTAACTAAGGAGAACGTTTAGATATGGCAAAACGCAAACTAGACATCGATACTCAGACGATGGGTCCCGAACCTACATGGAACGACCAACACCAATTGTCTGAGATTGAATTCAAATCAAAAGTAGGTACCGCTCTAAATTGGTACAACTACTTTTATGACAAGGCAGATGGTAAGAAGACATTAGTTGCTTACCTCAAACTTGAGAAGTATGATAGTGATATCATTACGGCTGTTAAGAAAGCGCCTGACTGGTGTATAGGCTCGACTATTGTATCATTGTGTAAGATGAGAAATAACGGGCTTGTACGGCAAGAATACGGCGCTAATGCAGATGATTTCTTTAAGAAGCGTTTAGCAGAGATTGTTAAACGAGGCAAAGAGAACATCGAACCTGAAGAAGACGATACACCTAAAGCACCTGTTATCAGCATTCAACAACGTATGAAAGAGACCGCGGCGAAGCAATCTGAAGGGATTGAAGACGCAATCGAAGAGTTTGCGAATGCTGGTTATAAGGGCAAGTTTGATTGCTTCAAGTATCTTCAGAAAAATCAAGTCAAAGGCATGATTGCTAAGACTATGCTAGGCTTCTATGCTCCTGAAGCGCAAGAGTTAGAAGAAGCAGTTGAAGGTAAAGATGAGCAACTTGTAGAGGGTTATTCACACTTCAAAAAAGCAACGCTGAAACGGTTTGCACAATTCATGCGTAGTATCTGTGATGACCTAGAACGTTGGATTGGCAATCAGAAAGCAACACGCAAACCTCGTAAGACTAAAGCGAAGCCTGTACACAAAGTTGTAGAGAAGGTGAAGTATCGCAAGTCTGATGCTGATTACAAACTACAGAGTGTGCATCCTGAACAGATTGTGGGTGCGATGCAACTCTGGGTGTTCAATACGAAGTATCGAACATTGGGTGTGTATGATGCTGTCGATAGAGGTGGGTTGACTGTGAAAGGTACAACAATTCAGAATTTTGAGGTGAAGACTTCTGTGAAGAAGAAACTCCGCAAACCTGATGAGGTTCTACAGCGATGCCTGACTGGTGGTAAGATTGTACTACGAAAATTGATGAGTGAAATCAATGCAAAAGATAGCGCATTGAATGGTCGATTGAATGAAGAGACAATCCTACTAAGAGTGATAAAGTAATGAAAGAGATATTGGCAATAGGCGGCATCGTACTTGGTGCGATTGTCGCTGTCAAAATCTTCTGGTGGTTGATGTGGTTTATTTGGTTTTTTGCAATTTAGTCCTTGACAATGCCTGCCACCTGTGATAATATACATAATGTAATGAATGATAAAAGGCAAATAAGATGATTTTAGTAGATTTAAACCAGGTGATGATTTCAAACTTGATGATGCAGTTAGGCAATCATACAAATGTAGAGATTGAACCTAACCTTATTCGACACATGGTGTTGAACTCACTGCGGTCATACCGTTCGAAGTATAAAGAGAAGTATGGCGAACTAGTAATCTGTTGTGATAATCGACACTACTGGCGCAAAGAGATTTTCCCTTACTACAAAGCAGGTCGCAAGAAGTCCAGAGAAAAGTCTGAGATTGATTGGCATGCAGTGTTCGATACACTCGGTGTTATCCGAGATGAGATTGCAGAGAACTTCCCATACAAAGTGATTAACATTCAAGGTGCAGAAGCAGATGATATCATCGGCGCACTAGCACGAAAGTATCACGGTTACGAGAAGGTTCTTGTACTGTCTGGTGATAAAGACTTCATGCAACTACAGCGTTATCCCAACGTTGACCAATACTCACCTATTATGAAGCGTTGGTTACGACACGATGACCCTATGGCATATCTGCGTGAACACATTATCAAAGGTGACAGAGGTGATGGCATTCCTAACTTCTTGTCGAAAGATGATGTATTCGTAGTAGGCGACCGTCAACGTCCTGTCTCAAAGAAGAAACTAGAAGCATGGATTGACGCTGACCCAGAAGGTTTCTGTGACGAAGACATGTTGCGTAACTTCAAGCGTAATGAACAACTCATTGACTTGACGAAGACGCCACAGAAAATCGTTGAAGATATTTTCAATACGTTTGAGAACTATGAGGTTCCCCCTCGTTCTGGTCTTCTCAATTATTTTGTGAAGCACAAGATGAAGATTATGATGGAATCAATTCAGGATTTCTAAACGGATAAATAAAGATAACATCCAATACTTAAAAAGAGAGAATAAATTGGAAAACTTAGAAGACAGATTATGTACCGTTCTGCACGATGGTACGAAATATGCGGGTGAGGTTCGTCAGATTGAACCTCGCACCTGGATAAAAGTTTGGGTTCCCGAACTACAAGAAACGTTAGAGATGAACTGGACTGGTCAAAGTGATGACTACGAAGGTTTAAACTCGACTGCGACCTTCTATTATTCTGAAACTGTCAATAGAGGTCGATTTAGTGAAGAGAAAGTCACTAAACAGAAACGTACAAAGACAGTTTAATTCACCCCTATCAATAAGTAACAGAGATGAGGCATATGCGTTATGAGAGTGCATTCTCAGCGTAGTCAAAAGAAGACTAACCAAAAAAACAATTTTTCATTAGATGAAGAACTCCCATTCAAAACACACAAAACTGAGCGCAAAGCAAAAAAGCGCAAAGAAAACCAACGTTTTCAAAATAGCATTCGACAAGGTAACTACGACTTTGACGAAGATATGGAATAGCATAAAACACATCGGCAACATCGTTGCTATTGAGATTGCTATTGGTGCCATAAATGTCGCACTGTTTTTTGAGAAAATATGGAATAAACTTTGGAAAAAGTGAAATTAACCCTTGACATTTGGGTTAAAAAGCATTATATTAATAATGTACGGGGATTGTCTCGTACAGAAAAGTGAGTAAATTATGAGTAAAGTAGGCGCAGTCATACAAGACATTGATGAAGAGTTATACGAAGCAATGACAAAGAAAGTCGAAGAAGCAGACTTACTGAACATTGCAGAGAAACTTAAGGTCCCCTATACTTGGGTAAAAGACCGTTACGATGTGTTAAGCACAGACTGGTAAACAATTAACGAAACGAGATATTATGGAATTCGGTTGGTACGAAGTTGTAACTATTTTTCTAATCCTTGGGGCGCATTTACATGGCATCTATGAGGGTAAGAAGGGCGCAATGGTTGATGGTGTTGAAAAGACACTCGATATGCTAGAGCGGCAAGGTATTATTCATGTTGCTGAAGATGGTGAGATTACACCTATTTGTGACAAAAAAGCATAACGGACATTCCGTTTTAGCATAAGTAATTTGCCTCTTTTCTGTAAAATGCAATATAAGTAGTAGCGGTAGGACAGACGCCCTGCCGCTTTTATATTTACATATCATACAACATACAGAAGGGATTAATGTAATGACTACATTAACAAGGGTCAATATTGGCTTGCCAGACATTGCGGGCTGGTTTAAAAACATTCGCAAAGAGATGAAGCGCAGAAGCGATATCAAAGCGACTATCTCTCAACTCTCAGCACTTTCAGATTACGAACTCAGTGACATGGGTATTCATCGTGGTGAAATTTATGACATTGCACACTCTAGTGTAAAGAACGCTGAAGAGAATAAAAATCTAAGAGGGTGGGTATAATGGCTGTAGCATTTAGACAACCAACATTCAGAAACCCACTACCTGCCATATTCAAGGGAATTAGTAAGTTTCTTGTAGGCGCACTAACAGTATGCATTACGGTTACTGAAAGCGCAGGTCGTGCAAGAGCGGCACATCAACTACATATTCTGGGTTACCATGAAGAAGCAAAAGAGTTAATGCTTAGAAAAGATTAATGATTTTCTCTATTGCTTTTGATAGGGTATCCATATAAGATATTAATATAGCAATTTCGCTATATTTTAATAGGAGATATTTCATGTGGACAACACCAACAGCAACAGAGATGAGATTCGGTTTCGAAGTGACAATGTATGTAATGAATACATAAGACGGTTACTAGAAACACAAGACTGCATTTAAGAATAAGGGACATTCAAGTGTCCCTTTTTTCTTTTTAAGGACACCAAATTTATTTGGTAAATCCCTTGACTTTTAAGTAAAAATGGTGTATATTAGCAGATAAATATACAGCATCACAATTCAGGAGAATGCTATGTATGTCATACGGGTAGAATTCCCAGACGAAGATAAGTATGCATATGTGACAAATGATGAGGGTGAATTAAAGAAGTTCTATAATCGGGAAGACGCTGAAAAAGTAGCACAGACTTACTCAGGCAATCCCATAGTGATAAAGCGAGAAGACGATGAAGGTATATCTTGGTCCGTATAGCGATGATAGTGAACGTAAAGTAGAAGTTGAAATACATAAGTATGACACATGGTCTATGGACTGTACACTTGCGTTAATTATTGAACCTATGCTTAGACAGTTGAAAGACACAAAGCATGGGTCACCATATATTGAACCAGAAGATGTACCTGAAGAGTTACGTCCGTCAAAGAAAGATGAGTACGGCACTGATGATACTCATTTCAAGCGTTGGGATTGGGTCTTAGATGAGATGATATTTGCATTTGCATCATTGAACAGTGACTACGAAGAGAAGTTCTATGATGACAGTGATGAACTCTATTCGCAAATTGAAAGCGTAGGTATAGGTCCTGCACAGTTGCGTTTATTCGCAGATGAAAATGGTGACATGGAAGACTATGAACTTTATGAGATGAGACAAGACCCTAACAGCAAAACAAGGTTCGATATTGAAGGATTGCGTAAGTTAGAGACACGCATGGATAGAGGCTTTAAACTGTTCGGTAAATACTACAGAGGACTATGGGATTAGTATATGTGGGAACTTTGGTGCAAAGCGATAGGAGAAAAAGCATATGACGATGACCGTAAGGCTGACAGAGTTGCAATTATTCGTACTGGGTGGGTGGTGCTTCACATTCTTACTTGCCTTGCTATCATAACAAATGCAATAGCAAATCACGGTTGGGGTTTGCTTGGATTATAAACAACATATATATTAAGAGTAAAAGGTAAATTATGAATATTAAGCATGAACCATTGATTGAAGTCGATAAAGTCGAACAACACTATACAGAGAAAGATGAAACACCCGTAAAGTATGTCGTTACATCTTCATTGAAGAACGATACTGTGCCGGTGGATATCTTCTATAGAGATACACCACATCCAGAATTCGGTAATAAATACTTTGGTATCTACCACGATTTTCTGCGTGATTGTTTTATGATTTGTGATGCAGACTATATCGAAGAACTTGATTTTGTGTTTGCAGAAGATGCAGAAGGTAATTTACACTACTCACAGCATAGACATGATTTTCGTGCTGTTGATATGGGTGCTATCGATGGTGGTCGCACTTACACACGTTGTACAGGTACGGTAAAGACAACTGGTCTATATCGTATAGTAGACGGAAACTTTAAAGAGGCATAAATGTTAAGAATTTACGCAATCATAATTATAGTGGGTATCATCGGTTCTGCCGCATACGGTGCCAAGTATTATTATGAGACAACACAGAACACGATTGCACAGTTGCGTGAGAATAACACGAAACTAGTCGTTGCTAATGAGACTAATCAAGCAACAATCAATCAAATGCAAGCAGACAGTCAATTGCTACAAGAGACCATAATGCAGTTAAACGTAGACTTGCAAGAGGCGACAGCATATAAAGATGAGTTGATTTCTAAGTTGCAGAGACATGACTTATCACGCTTGTCATTAAGAAAACCCGGTCTAATTGAAAAGAGAATAAACGATGGTACATCACAAGTATTTGACGACCTTGAAAAACTCAGCCGTCCTCCTGTCGCTACTGACAGTATTGACGGTAACTAGTGGTTGTTCTGTTCTCAGACCTGAGACACAGATAATCACACAGACAGAGTACGTTCAAAGAAACATCCCCATTCAAGCGGCACCCAAACCACTATCATTGAATGATGTGCAATGGTATGTCGTAACTGAAGAAAACTTTGCAGAATTCATTGAGAAGTATGAGAAAGAACATGGGCAGCCGTGGGTGTTCTATGCTACTCCTGTACGTTCATATGAAGCAATGGCGCTAAATCTAGCAGAACTCAGACGCTATATTCAGCAACAACAAGCAATCATTGTATACTATGAAGAGCAAGTCAAACGGGAAATCGAAGAACCTGTTGACAAGACACCTGAATAGTGTTATAATGTAAATGTATTAAAAACAGGAGAACTTTGTTATGGCAGAGAAATATGTACTTGTAAAGACTATCTCACAATTCGAACACTCTTATCTTATCCCATTGCAAGAGGGGATGACAGTTGAAGACCACCTAGATTGCGTTACATGTAACGAAGTCGAAGAGACCTCTCAGTTGTTCTTAGATGAAACCATTCTACGCAACAGCACAAGGCTACTATCGAAAGATGAGGCTATACAGTTGTTTGATAGAGAGAACGATTATCTAGCAGACTGGTCCTTAGAGAAGAAGGAATCCTGGGTAGATGACAAACTAAAAGAGAGTTATAGATAGATGGATAATCAAATGCATAGGGCGCAACAGCACAACATTCAAGCACGATTGCGTATCGTCAATCAAGCACTCAATCAGATTAACATGACAATCAACGGCATGAAGAACCAGAGAGATTTGGGCGGAAGCGGTGGCGTCATGGGCGAACTAGAAGCGCAGAAAGAGAAGTTGATTGCAGAGAAGATTGAACTCACAGGAGCAATCGATTTAAACGATGCAGTAGCACCTGAAGTCGCTGACATAACGACAACAAAGCAGACAAGCGCAGAAGAGAATGCAAGAGCAGTCGAAAAGCAAGGCACACAAGCATTTCAGAGACCTGCAAAAAACATGGGGACATACAAGTATGAAGACCTCTTCAATGAGAACATCGATGGAGATATCATACTGACATTCCCAGAAGATATTATCACAGCAACAGGATGGAAAGAAGGAGACACACTAGACTTTGAAGTTATCGCAGGCAATCTGCACATCAAAAAGAGAGTAGATGTAAGTAAACTTAAATAGCATAGGAGACGTATTATGCAACACACCATTCAGCAATTATTTGACAAAGTAAACGCAATGAGAGATTTAGCAATCGTTGCTCATCGAATGAAATACGCACGTCCGTCAGAAGACAACTTTGATGATATTACGCATATTGTAGACCAGATACAGCAACTTGCAGGTGATATCTACAACGATAAAGAGATGCATCCTAAAGTAAAGACAAAGCAAGAGAACATTGCATGGAACGAACTCTATGATGCTACACCACCTGTTACAGAGAACGGACAAGACTTTCTAACTGAAATACCAGAGTTTCTAAAACGATAATCCTCGGAGGAATTATGACTACTTGTACAGAGAACACATTGATAGGTGTTCTCGCAATAACGATGCTATATGTAATGTATATCAGCATACAATCATTAACTATATAACACAGTGAATAAACTATGAGAATACAACCAACGCAAGATTATATACTAATCAAGCAAGCGAAAGCACCAAAGAAAGAGAGTACAATCATCCTTACAGTAGATACAGAGACAGGTATGAAACCTGCAAAAATATTAGCAGTAGGCAAAGATTGTAAAGACGCTAAAGAAAACACAATGGTATATCCTATATGGAGTGAAGCAAAGCCTGTAACCATTGATGGAGTAGAGTTAGCATTAATTAAAGAAGAGAGTATTCTTGCGTTTGTAACAGAACTATAAATAATAGCAAAACAGTATATAAGAAGGAATATGTACATTGCTATTAGAATACGGACTAGCACTATCATTACATCTAGGGATGCAAGGGGACTATAACTCTTTGCATCCTTTTTTTACATATCAATATAACAATTACAATATAGGCGCATACTATAACAGTGAAGAGAGAGTAAGTCCTTATGCATCATATGATATAACAGATAACATAGAGATAGGGATAACAACGAACTATACACAGTACGATATGATGCCATTCATACGTTATACACATGAGAGTGGAGTATATGTAGCACCTGCATTAGAGATATACAATGGAGAAGAGATAGTAGGACTAGTAATAGGTGTGCAACGTACCTTCTAACCGCTATTTATAACCGTAAAATAAGGGGGTTTTAGAAAGCCCTATATAAAGCCTATTCGTCCATTACCGCCTTCCTCCTTAGTAATCTAAAGTCGCAGGCACCCGGACCTTCCGCCACACGCCTGAGCGGAACATAGCGGACCTCTATTATACCACATAACGCCTCGGCAGTCAAGGGGTTTCTACTCGCCTCCATGGACAAAGGACAACGCCTGGACGTCCATAATCTGTCCATACTTTAACATTTCCTTAACAAAATTTTAACAGAAATCCCTTGACATTCCCTTGACAATGTGTTATATTACAGATGTTGAGATGATAATGTCTTAATCTAATGTTTAATTAAATCTATACTATATGGCAAATGCAATCTACAAGGCGTACAAACACTTACACGAAACAAACTTTATGGGCTTCGCAGACAAACTGAAAGAGAGAAAGAAACCATTCGTGCCAAGACATAAGAGAAAGAAGACTGAGACTGCCTCCTCTTAGGACCAGTGTTTTACCAAAATAGTCCTTGACAGTGTGTACCTCTTAGCGTATACTATATGTGTAAGTGATGAGGTTATACGAAATTAATTTGGATTATCACCAAAATAAACCAAATAAACCCTTGACAGTCTCGGTATTATTTCGTATATTAGTAATGTAATAATTGATAAAGGAACTACATTATGGCGTACATGAACCAAGAAAGAAAGAAACAACTCGCTCCTGCTATTAAAGCAGTGCTGAAGAAGTACAACATGAAAGGCACTATCGGTGTCCGTCATCATAGCAGTCTTGTTGTGAATATCAAATCAGGTGCGCTTGACTTGTTGGGTGCCGCTCAGAAGCACAATGACCAGTATGCAGAGATGCGTGGTCAAGAACCTTATCAAGTAGGTGACCACCTTCAAGTGAACACTTACCATTGTCAGGACTGGGCAGAGAAAGTCGGTGAGACTACTATCGCTAAGTTCTATAAAGAGTTGATTGCCGCAATGAAAGGCGACCTCTACTATGATAACAGTGATGCGATGATTGATTACTTCGACACTGCATACTACATGGACATCAATGTCGGTAACTGGAACACACCTTACATTAACAATTAAATAGGATATATTATGAATACAAGTGAAATCATAGACGTAATGTCTCGACCATGGAAGCCAATCAAACTTGCTTATTGTGATTACATAGCATTAGCAATTGGTAAAGCATTAAAGACTGATGCATTAAGCAACTACAACAGTCTCATTAAGAACGTAGGGTCTACTGCGTGGGACTTACATCCTGAAGAAGGTTACATGCTCTCTACTACTAAGACAATCGAAGTAGAAGACACACAAGGCAAGATGTACCGAGTAACCGTGGAGGAAATCAATGATTAAAAAACTTTTCGAAGAGGGGTTGACTAAGGACCAGTTATTTGATATAATGACTGAGTTACCTGACGAGACCTTAGCGGACCTCCAGTGGGCGGCAGAAGTCGAACTGATGGACCGTGCGTTTCGTTTGAGAGATACTGGACCATTCGCTATACCACTAAGGACCAGTGTTTCTGAGAACCCTTAGGACCAGTGTTTGAGCGTTTAGCGGACCGCCTGCCGTATCCTCTTAGCGGATTACGGTGAGTACGAATTACGGATTACGGTGATTACGATGAGTGACAATAATGAAGTGAAGTCTTTTTTAGAGTGGGCGAAAGATAGTTCTATATGTCTTCCTTCTCCTACTGATTATCCTTTACAGTTTGCATACTATGTGCGTCTGTATCGTTTCTATGAAAGGAATACTAATGGAACTTGAACTAGTATATAATATGTGGGATGTATTACAGACACTCATTATAGTAGGGTTTATGATAGGCGTATCAGTCATGGTCATTACATCTGCTATACGTCTCGGTTGGTTAATAGCACCATACGTCTTTCTTACTGCACTCGTCATTTACTTGTTGAGTAATATGTGATGTTTACTAATGAGTTTGAGTATGATAGAACTGTTACAACTCTATTAGATGAGAGTGGTGTTCATAGTGATGTTATCATTACTATAGAGCATGATGGTTATGTGTTTGTTGAGCAAGAAGATGAAGATGGTGCTGTTACTAATCTTATCTGTATGCCTCCGCATATGTTTAAAGAAATGATTGAAGCGTTGAATATGCCTGAGGGTGCATTTAGATTGAGACAATAATATGACTGATAAACAAGCATTGAATGTATACACGCCTGACAACTGGGTAGTGTTGCGTATTGATTTGCCGACTGAAGGCATACTGTATAAAGTGCTAGGCGGATGGTCTGGCGGTTACTTGAATGGTGATAGTTGGCGCATGAATAGCGGTATTGAAAGCGTTGAACGCATTGGTGACTACTACGCCTTTCATGGATTTTCGGGTTCTCTATATGAGTGCCATGTGAATGGTTATGGTTTGCGTATGAACAATTCGCACATCTATACACAACTCTCTGAGCGTTATGGCGAGATGATAACCTTAATGAATGATACTACAGAATGGGAGAATATTAAATATGTCTGAAGGGTTTAGTGAAGAAGGATTCCGTGCGTACTGTGAAGCGAATGGTCTCTTGCAACGTGACTTGTCTCGTGGTGCTGTGAATGAACGTATTCCTGCTTCTGAAGAGACTGAAGCAAGAGAGAGTTACTATGACTATATGAAAAGACGTAGCCGTGAAGAAGATGAGAAGATGCGTAGCCGTTTGCCGAAAGTGCCTTCTTTGAATGAAGTAGTGAGTAGCGAAACTGCGGATATGATTTGTAAAGATGCATTGGTATGGCATCGTACAGAAACGCTAGATGACTTGATTGCATTTGAAGATGGCGACAAGTCTCGTTGGGTGCATCCTGATGATGTATCATACAAGCGTAACTTACTTCATGCAATGAATGTGGTGCTAGACTATTGGGGTGTCAGAAGTGAAGACACGATTGATAGAAAGAACGTGGCGAATGTATAGAGTATCAGCATGGTTCAAAGACGGCAGTGAAGTTGTGAGAGACTTTATTGATGTAAATGACGCAATAGAGTATCGGGATGATGTCGATGCTCACTACCCAATCAAAGTTATGTTTAGAAAGGTAATAACAATGAGAGAATGGATTTATAATAGTTGGAATTTAGTGATGGATAGTGAGAAGAACCCTCTATCAGTTATTCCTGATTTCAGTACACGACATATGATTATGCAAGTGCTTGCATGGATGTGGTGTATTGTGTTTGCTATCATCGTAGGTAGCATGTGGGCAGGTGTAATGTCGATGGTACTACACACATTGTTGCTCGGTGCTGTTGCAATCACTGTCGCAACATTCGAAACTGCAAAGCGCAACCCGCAAGCATTTCGCCGTGACAATGGTACCAACTCACGAGGTTATGGTGGCGAACACGAATAAATAGATAACAATCATTACGGGGAGAAGTTTAGTGTCTGATGCGTATGACAAGATGATGTATGAGATTATGCTTGATGCTGAGATGAACAAACTGTATGGTCCTCAACTTGTGAAGGGTCAACGTGAAGAAGACCCAGGCATGGACTACTATTTCTACTATGACCAAGCGGCGGAACGTCCTGTTTCGCCGTTCTTTCACTCAAAAGAAAATGCAATTATTTGGTGGACAAAGTATTTTGCTTGATAAATCAATCACTTACGTCACCAAAAAAAACCAAATAAACCCTTGACATTCTCATGGAAAAGCATTATATTAGTATAGTAAGTTAATCACTGAGAGATATATTATGAATGACAAGATGAACAAAGCGATTGAAACTCTGATTGAAATGATTAGAATTGACTATGAAAACTTTGGTACCCGTGATGGTCAGAAAGAGTTGAGTGGGTTTTTCAAAGAACAGATGGATAAATTTGACGATAGCATTCAAGTTAATGTTGGTCAAAAGTATATCAAGATTGTTCGTGATAACAGTGTTTGGGGTTTCATTGTCAATACTGAGAATGATAAAAAATTCAAGTTTGGTGACATTCTGAAAGCCGCTGGTTACAATGCACCAGCACGAAACAAAGCCCGAGGCAATGTCTTCAACGGATACGAAATTCGTTGGACTGGTCCTATGTATCTTTAAGGAGAATTGATAATGAAACAGTCACGCATTGATGCGCTGAAGAAGAGACACCGTGAACTTGATGAAAGAATTCAAGTTCTGGAATCTGAGCGTGTGCAAGAACAGTTCATCAAACAGATGAAGATTGATAAGTTGATGTTGAAGCAAGAAATTGCTCATGCTGAAGAAACTCTTACTGGAGATGTTAAATGATTGTAAAGCAGATTGAATATCATCAAATGACTTCAACACTCACTTATGATATCGATAATGATATCATCATAGATGAGTTTGGAACATTTGAACAGTTCGAAGCAGAGATGGCTGAAGAGACTGATAAGTTCTTTGAGTTTATGAATAGCGGGTTTGACTATGACCGTGAAGATGATATCTGGACCGAACGTAAGGGCGGTTACGAAGTTGACTATGAAATTGAATATGATGGAGAAGAAGTCTAATGGCAAATCATGTTATTACCCGTGTGTGGATTGCAGAAGGCAATGATGCAACTCAGGAAGTGATGAAGAAGATTAATGAGCGTCACCAAAATGACGATGCAAAAAAGCAGTGGGAGCATCAAGTACCTACGTTTGCATTGTTTGAAGAAACCCTTGAAGCATATGATAAAGAAGATTATTCATCTGTAACAAATATGATTGGTACGAAGTGGTCATATGTTTTTGATTGGGATGACTGTGATAGTATCTCATTTGAAAGTGCATGGGGTACACCCGAAGGTGCTATTGAACGTATCTACAAAGAACTTGAAGCAGTAGACGAAGATGTAATTCTTGCATACACCTCAGAAGACGAAGGTCCTAATTGGGTTGAAGCAGGCGTGTATAGTGATGGTCAACTTGATGATGCAATAACTTGGGACAGTGATGAGTTTGCTGATTTAGGTATCAAACTCTGGTGGGATGAAGATGCAGAGGGTGAAGAAGAACCTGATGACTTTGAACCTAACTGGGAAGACTTGTATGAGTTGATGGATAAAGCAGTTGATGAATTGGTTTCTGACATTCACAAGTATAACCGTAACTCTGAAGACACACTTGAAGAGATTGTCGATTAGTAGTGTTGACATTGTGAGGGAAACCTGATAAGTATAGTGTGCGCTTATCCTTAGCGCATAACGGAATAAAAATAAGAAGGAATTCCCCACAATGAAACTAGCATTCGCTTTCGCCGCCGCAATGGCGGCAACTACTTCTGCGTTCGCCGCAGACCTACCTCTACCTGGTCTTTCACTAGATACAGAAATTAAATTGAACCATGCATATGATGCAGAAGCAACTACATTGACAATCAACCCAGAACTAGCATGGGAGCCAATTATTGATGGTCCGTGGACACTGACTGCTGGTACAACTATCACTGCTTTTGATAGCACCACTACAGGTGGCTTCACAGATGATTTCGTATTGCTTGATACACTTGACGCAGGCAATCGCCCAGAACTAGAACTAGGTGCGACAATGCAGGTCCGTGAGAACCTTGAAGTGTTCGCCGAAACTGGCTGGGACTTCAATGCTAAAGAGCGTACAGAAATTGATTTTGGTGTTGCATTCAACTTCTAATACCAAATTAATTTAAACTTTTTTGGAATCCCCTTGTAATTCAATGACTTACGAGGGGATTTTTTTTGGTAAAAGCCTTGACAATCTCATTTAATTAGCGTATATTATACATGTAAGTTAAGAGAAAGAGATGATTATGAAAACAAGAGTTGGTGAATATGTCTGGGAAGCAAAGGTTCAAACCCAAATGGGTAGACCCCCACAGACAATGCGAACCATCGCTTTGACATATGTTATTGCCCGTGACTACTTTAAGACATTTGGTCGTATTCTAGGTACGGGTCCAATTCGTAAGGAGATGATATAATGATGAAGATGATTTTGAAAACAATCTATGGCGTGTTTATTGCTGTTGGTTTCGTGCTTGTTCTAGGTGCGGCAGGTTCAGACTGTGATGGTAAGTGCATGGAGAATGCAATGCCACTAGACCAATTGATGATATTCTCATTCGGTGGTCTATTTATGATTGGTTTGGGTGCGCTCGGTCTTATCAGAATTAACCAATAAAGCCCTTGACAGTACCAAATCAGTATGGTACAATGAGTATATAAATTATGAAAGAGAGTGAGAAAATTATGACACAAGTAGCAGTTATTCATTCAGCGTTTGAAGATGTTCCTAACACTGTAGCATTTGTAGAAGTTGGTAACGTAGATGTTCTCGGTGTAACAGAAGCACTTGAGTATGCTTTTCATAAAACAAATAACATTGCTGGTTCTTGGAGCCGTGAAGCACAGTTTGAGTTTGATGGTCAGATTGTTGATAACCCAGACTTCTCTGAAGACGTAACAGTGATGGCAGAACTTCCTGTTTCAAAACGAACTGGTGAAGTTATGGGTTTGCGTTCTACTTCAATGGGCGACATGATGTTGCTCGGTACTAAAAAATATAAAGTTGCCGCCTTTGGCTTCGAAGAGATTGTATGAGTATAAAAAGTGTAAACTATGCGAAGTGGTTTGGTACTGCGATGTTTCTCAGTGCCGCCATTTTGTTATCATCTAATATAGGAATCAGCCCATTCGGGTTCTTCTTATTTCTGACAGGTCACATTGTTCTGTCATATGTTTTTCTAAAAGAAAATGACAAACCCTTGTTTGTTCAAAACTTTTTCTTTATATTTGTAGATGCATGGGGTATCTACCGATGGTTCATAGCGTGAAGAAAGAAAGATTATGAATGTATTTTATTTAGACCCACGTCCTGCCGACTGTGCTATGATGCATTGCGACAAGCATGTGAACAAGATGATTATTGAGTATGCTCAAATACTTTCAACTAATCATCGAATCCTTGATGGGTATGAAACGTATGAGATGCGTCTTTCAGAAAAGACTGGTAGAGAATACAAGGTCAAGCAATATAAACTTGACAGTGAACTTGATTCCGTACTATATAAAGCATGTCACTTTAATCACCCATCTACTGTATGGGCAAGACAGAATTCAGAAAATTATACATACTTATACAAGTTATGGTACAACCTTTCGCAAGAGTTCTACTGGCGATATGGTAAGATACACTTGACGTATGAGAAGTTATACAAAGTGTTGCCGCAGTTGCCAGAGAATATTCCTCAAGGTGAATTCTTTGAACCGCCACCGGCAATGGGTAAGTTTCCTGAATGTATTATTCCTGGCGACAGCCTGGCTTCGTATCATAAATACTATAGAGTAGCAAAGAAACATTTTGCGAAGTGGACTAATAGAGAGATACCAGGGTGGTTTCTACTTGAAGATTAATTAAACAATGAGATAATTATAATGCCAATCTACAATTTTAAGAACAAAGAAACAGGTGAAGAGTTCGATGAAATGATGTCATGGGACGAAAAGGTTAAATACCTAGAAGAAAATCCTCACATACAATCCGTAATCACCGCGCCGCAAATCATAAGCAGTACGGGTAACTTCAACTCGAAAGTGCCTCAGTGGCATAAAGATAATATGAAAGAAATGAAGAAGATACACCCGAAAGGTAATTACGGAGCAATCGATTAATCATAACAGAAGGTGTAACAATATATGCCCAGAAGAAAAAAGAGTGAAGAGGGAAGACCCTCTGGTAGAGCAGGTGGAATTGGTTTGTTAAAAATTGAACCACTCACTTCTACTCAAGCAGATGTATTTGATGCTTTCGAAGAGAACTATAATTTGATGTTGCATGGAGTGGCAGGTACAGGCAAAACATTTGTCGCAATGTATCTTGCACTTAAAGATGTTCTAGCAGGAGTAGAACAGAGAAAGAAAATTTTCATCGTGCGTTCAGTAGTGCCTAGCAGAGACATGGGGTTCTTGCCAGGTAATCAAAAAGAAAAATCAAAAGTGTATGAAGCACCATACTATACAATCGCAAATGAATTGTTTGGTCGTGGTGACGCATACGATACATTGAAAAATAAAAATGTAATTGAATTTATTACATCATCTTTTATTCGTGGTATCACCCTAGACAACTCTATCGTTATTGTAGATGAGTGTCAGAATATGTCAGCAATGGAACTGCATTCTATTATGACCCGTGTTGGTCAGAATACAAAAATACTTTTCTGTGGAGATACAAGACAAGATGATTTGACAAGTGAACGTAAGAAAGAAACAAGTGGTCTTGGTGAGTTTATGAGAATTCTACAGAACATGGATGCGTTTGAGTTTGTTGAATTTGGCGAACAAGATATTGTGCGTAGTGATTTAGTAAAAGAATACATCATCACTCGTAATCGCATGGGATTGGATTGGGCAAGTTAACCCTTGACTTTTTGAAATAAATGTGTTATATTTGTATAACTAAAAATCGGAGTATATTATGGCGTTTACACATATTGGGTTGCCAGACGACCTACCAAATTTAAAATCAGTATCGCATTCTCGTAAGCGATATTACTTGTCACCTGAAGGTACAATCTTTCCTTCAATGACTACAGTCCTTGGTGACTTGAAGAAAGACGTTATTCTAAAATGGCGTCAACGTGTTGGTGAAGAAGAAGCCAATCGTATTTCTACACAAGCCGCAAGGCGTGGTACATCTGTTCATCATATGTGCGAAGACTATATCAATAATCTTCCATATCTGAATAGACGATTGCCACATGAGATTGAGTTGTTCAATACTATCAAACCAATCTTAGACGAAAGAATTGATAATGTTCGTTGTCAGGAACTAGCACTATGGTCAGAACATCTAGGTGTTGCTGGTCGTGTAGACTGCATCGCAGAGTTTGATGGCAAACTATCTATCATTGACTTTAAGACTTCTAGCAAACCAAAGCGAGAAGAATGGATTGATAACTACTTTATGCAGATGGCTGGTTATGCAATCATGTTTGAGGAGAGGACAGGTATTCCTGTGTCTCAAGTAGTAAATGTAATTGCAGTAGAGAATGGCGGTCAACCACAAGTCTTTGTACAGAAACGAGACACATGGGTTAAACCTTTGATAGAAGCAATTACTTCTTATAAGGAAAAACATAACCATGACCAAATTTCAGAAAGTATTCGTCACAAGTTTGACGATGTTGTTCCTGGGTATATCGCCGTCTAATGCACAAGATAGACCGCAAACAGGAGTAGTATTTTTGCAGTCTGTTCAAGCCTGCGGATTAAAAGAAGTTGTTCATGCGAACATACAAAAAGATTATGAAGAGTTACCTCTAGCAATAGGCAAAGGTACGATAATGCATCTTAGTGGTGGAGTGATAGATGTAAAGATGCATCTATATGTAAATCCTAACTTGCAAACTTTTACCTTTGTTGCTGATATTGTCAAAGATAATAAAGCATGTATTATGCTTGCTGGTGAAGACTTTATGCCAGCACCTCAAGGTAGTTCCTTATAAATAAATTGCAATCGTTGATACAAGACGAATGATATCTGGACCCGGGTGCGATACCCGGCACCTCCACCAAAAGCACATCGTTCCAGTTTGGTCTGGGACGCATCTGATAAAGCGAGCGGTGTGCTTTTGATGGGGGTGAAATAGGTTCGACAGGTGTTGCTAGTGGCGAGTAGATTGTCGTGTTGACCTACGTTATTCGGTCAAAAACTATAGTTGCAAACGATAACTATATGCCAGAAATGGCACTTGCCGCTTAGAAATAAGTGAACGGAGTTTCGCAGACTGCACTTGGCAACAGAAGCAGTCTGCACTTTTTTAAGTACACACAGACACGAAAGGAAGTCACAGCATGGCGGACTCGCTATGAAACCAAATACAAATTTCGAATTGTCTGTAGAAGATATTGGACTGATAGAAAACTCTTTGTTTCATTTTCAGATAAGACATTGTTCAGATGAAGATAAGAAGAATGTTCAAAAACTTCTTGCAAAGATTTATCATCAGAAAAATTTCTATAGACCAAAGCATAACTATGTTGGCGGATAATCGCCACATACATAATAAGGGTGATGCCTTAATACATCCGTGCAGACCAACGGTTAGTCTGTAACACACACAGACACAAAGGAGAAAACTATGTCTAATGTAAATAAAAACCCGTTCGAAATTCGCTCAGAGATGATGGCACTTGCAAAAGATTATATGGACCAACAAGTTCATATGAATATGCACTTTGCAGAAAAAGC
>ENA-OUOG01000285-OUOG01000285.1-marine-metagenome-genome-assembly--contig:-NODE-285-length-67306-cov-5.889616_pt1 | contig 67306 bp, 62 predicted proteins | sample MGYA00248635_ERZ508505 | MGnify/ENA primary metagenome ERZ508505 (study PRJEB26176, sample SAMN06267871) | marine metagenome | isolation source: Saanich Inlet, British Columbia, Canada | place: Pacific... | reverse complement strand
ACACACCTATTGGAGCAAGGGGTAAGTTTAAGACATATTCAAACTTTACTTGGACATTCTAGTTCAAAAACAACGGAGCTTTATACACAAGTTTCCGTTCAAGAAATTGGAAAAATAAAAAACCCTTTAGATGATTTTTATAAAACCAAAAGTTCAACAATACATGCTGATTTGGGAAGTATTGTTGAACAAAAACAAAAATATAACGGAAATAAACACAGCTGAAGGTGTATATATACACTAGTTAGCTGCAAGTGAAAAGAACGAAACTGCAACATTGAAACCGGATTAGTAAATTGAAAAAACGGATTGAAAATATTGTCTCTTTGATTGAAGGTTGGGGCAAGAAAAAAATAGTTTTTGCCAGCCCGCTTCTGCCCTTCGGGACAGATTGGGAAGCCCACGCACATTGCACATATTTGCAAATCGCACAGGCTGACGCACAAACCAAAATTTGCAAAAGAGTGCAATTAATCATCCCACAAACAAACGACGAATGATTAAACCAAAGGAGGAAATATTTCAATACTATTTTTACTTTATCCAAGAGCGAATGAATATTTTTTGGAATAAGTATGATGCTATTCAGCCTTGGACATCTGATGAAATATTGAAGGTTCATAAGTTTACGAATGTTTATCGAGCAATGGATAGGGTTAGTCAATATCTTATTCAAAAAGTGATATATAATGAGAATACATTTACAGATGAAGATACATTATTAAGAATACTTGTTTTTAAAATCTTCAACAAGCCTGATACATGGAAATATATTGAAGACAGAGTTGGTTTAATTACTGTTAACAACTTTGACTTGCCGAGGATTAATACAGCGTTATTGGAGTTAAAACAAGTTCAGCCAATATTCAATAACGCATACATGATGACTGGTACTCATTCTCTTTATAATCATTTAAACTTCAAACATGAGAAATGGTTGGAAATGGTTAAAAAAGAAATGATTGGTAAATCTATTCTTAAAAAAGTAATAAACTCAAAATCACTTTCAGAAGTTTATGAACTCCTTAGAGGTTGTTCTTTCATCGGAGATTTTCTTGCTTATCAATATGCGATTGACATGAATTACTCCGATGTAATTGATTTTAGTGAGAATTCATTTGTGAAAGCAGGTATTGGAGCTATTCGAGGCATAAAGAAATGTTTTGAACCTCTCGGAAAGCGATATAATTATGAAGATGCCATAAGATTTACACAGGATAACTTCGATAAATATCTATCTAAGTTTGATGATACAGGATTTAAACCATTGTTTGGTCGTGAACCTATGCTAATTGATTTGCAAAACTGTTTTTGTGAAACTGACAAATATTTAAGAACTAAGATTCCTGAATTGCAAGTAGATAATAAAAGGATAAAACAAAAATATAAGGAATCGAAAAAGTCTATGGAACTTTTCTTCCCTCCCAAATGGAATATTAATAAAGAAATTTTGAAACCATGTATACAGCCGAGTACGAAGGAATCAACTCTTTTCTAGTTGGAGCTTCAACTCTTCTGTTAAAGGAGGGGGTTAAGCGTAACACTAGAGGTTTTAATTGTAAGGAATTGCCAGCACCTTTTATGTTTCGGATTAAGAATCCAACTGCGCGATTGGTAACAATACCTGAAAGAAAATGGAACCCTATTTTACCATTTGCAGAATCTTTATGGTTAGCTATTGGAAGAAATGACCTTGAGTTAATCGGTCATTACCTAAAGAATATGGAGAACTTTTCTGATGATGGTTTCTTCTTACGTGGTGGGTATGGCCCTCGATTAAGAAATTATAATGGAATCAACAATGATTATAGAATCCGTAATCCATATGATATTGACTATTCTGAATTGATAAAATCAGAAGTTGACCAATTCAAGTATATTGATTTAAATTTTCATAGAGATATTAATACTCGACAAGCAATTATAAATATTGGCGACCCTCCGAAAGATTGCTTCGATGAAGATGGCTGCTTAAAAGAGACAAAAGACTTTCCATGTACTCGTTTATTGCATTTTCAGAAACAGCCAAAAGCAAATAAATTAAACCTTACGGTTTATATGCGTTCGAATGATTTTATGTGGGGAGCAAGTGCTGTAAATATCTTTAATTTCACGTTTATTCAGGAGTATTTCTCACAAATTTTAAATTTAGATATTGGAGATTACTATCATGTTGCTAATAACTTTCATTATTACGATAAGCATGAAAATGACTTACAAGCCATATCTAGCGTAAAAAATGTAAGCGACATAGGCTATCAATATTCCAAATCCTTTCAAAATCTATCTGATTTTGATAAACTAACCGACAAATTAAGAATTGAGGAAGAAAAATTAAGACAGGGCAATGGAAATGGGTTAGTAGATTTTGGTGATGATTTTTTTAATGATTGGTACAGAACATTTTACGCTTTTAATAATAAAACAAGAGTAGAATTCTTGAACCCAGAATTGCAAAACCTATTTAAAAAATACCAACTCTCATGAATAAAGAAAGTATTAAAAAAATCACTGATGAAGTGACTGAAATTCTCTTAAAGAAAAATCAAGATTATGGTGGAGCAAGTTTTGATTTAGGACTAAATGGTAATATGGTTCACCTATGGGACAAAGTAAGTCGTTTTAGGAGTTTAATTGGATGTGATAAAAAAGAACCAAATTTTGAAAGTCTTGAAGATACTTTAAAAGATATTATTGGTTATGCTGTAATTGGTCTGCACATTCTAGATGACGAAACTTTAAAAGATAAGATTTATGGCAAAGACTAATAATGTTTTCATTAGTCATTATGGCAAAGATGATGACCATGTTCAGCGTTTAAAACAACGTTTAAAGGATAGCGGATACAATATTCGAAATAGCTCGATTGATAGCACAAAGCATAGGCCAACAAGACCTAGTGATGCTGTTGTTGCACGTTATTTAAGAAAAGGGATTAGTTGGGCAGGAACATTCATTTGTCTGATTGGAGAAAAAACTCATACTCGTCCATGGGTTAACTATGAAATAAGGCAAGCCCATTTACAAGGAAAACAGATTGTTGGTATTTACAAACATGGTTGTGCTAATACTGTTGAATTGCCTGAAGCTTTTAAAAAATACGGTGGGGCAACTATTGGATGGAATTCTTTGGATAAACTTGAAAAAGTTATGTCAGGTAAAAGTATTCCAACTGAAACTCCTTCAGGCGATAGTCGAGAACCTATTCATAATATCATTAGAGTACAATGCTAAATACAAATGACATGAAATACTTTTCATATAAAATTGAACACGATTATGGGCTTGCTCCCAACCCTTTTCACGGTTATTGTACTTTAGCCGTATGCAAGTCAAGTATTAGGAGTAATAAAAATCTTGAAATTGGTGACTGGATTATCGGTACAGGTAGTAAAACATTAGGAAATCTTCACGAATTAATATTTGCCATGAGATTAGAAGAGAAGATAACTTTAAATGAATATTGGCAAGATATACGCTTTACAAAGAAAAAACCGATTGTAAATGGAAGTTTAGTTCAAATGTATGGCGATAATTTTTACCATCAAGATAAAGATTCTGGCGAGTGGATTCAAGAAAATTCTGCCCATTCATTAGCTGATGGTTCAACAAATAATGGCCATTTAAAAAGAGACACTGGCGGAGAATTTGTTTTGATTTCAAAAGAGTTTTACTATTTCGGAAGTAAATCACCACTTGTTCCAGACGAATATCTTGAAGTTTGCTCTGAGGGAAGAGATATGAAGAGTGTCTCTATCCCAATTGAAACTGCCAATAAATTTATTACTTGGTTAAAAACAAATTATACTGTTGGTAATCATGGTGACCCAACGAGTTGGAAGGAACATTTAAAATAATTTGCTTATGGATTTGTTTAAATTGTCTTTTGATGATAAAAATAATTTAGTGCTTTCAATGCACTGGATATTTTACTCTGCTTTAATTATTGTGGCTCTCTTTTGGGTTTATAAAGCGTTTAGAAATAAGTTAATGTTTCATAAAAACATTGAAATTGATAGTGCTGAAATTGGTATACAAGGTCAAAAGATAAAGATAAAACCAAACTATACAAATGTAGATATTGCTTATAAAATTTGGGTGGAACTCAATACTCGAAAGATAGGTTTGGAAATTGATTTCGAAAAGGATGTTATTGTCGAGATTTATAAGTCATGGTATCAATTTTTCGGTATTACACGTGAATTGATAAAAGGACTTCCTGCTACAAAAATAAGAAATGATAAAAGTACAAAAGAGCTTATTGAATTGTCGACAAAAATACTGAATGAAGGATTAAGACCACATTTGACAGCATGGCAAGCTAAATTTCATAAGTGGTATGATATGGCAATTGCAGATAATGAAAATAAGAACTTAACTCCTCAGCTGGTTCAGCAGAATTACGATGAATATGAAGCATTAAAAGATGATATGAGAAGAATCAACAATCACTTAATTAGTTACAAGAATAATGTTTATAAATTGGCATTTGGTTAGTCCACCCACACAGCCAAGCACATTTGCAATTCGCACAAACCAACGCACGACCAAAAATTGCAAAAGAACTTGTCTGTTTGCCACCGCTTTTTTGCCGACCCTAAAAACTATTTTTTTCGGGTACAGCAGTGCTTCGATTGAAGGGATTTATGATTGTAAAAGACTGATAATTAACAGATAATGAATGAACACCAGCAGCTAACAAAGTATATAAAACATTTGGCGGATAGTGCTAATATTAAGGCAGTTACATCTAATGAAAATTGTAACGGTTTGACAGGTTTACTCTCCGAAATGCCAAACGTTTCATATACGTGGCCGTTGGCGGTAATTATATTAAACCATAGATTGTTTTAAGAATCTAAAAAGAAAAATTAAAAACAAATTTATGCTGAATACTATCTTTACAAGTTTACTAATTATAGTGTCTTTCATATCATGTAATAAAGGTGATGACAACATAATTACGCCTGAAATCTCTGCACCAACAGTGAAGTTGAATGCTGCCTATGAAGTATCTATTACGGAAGATATCACTTACGCTGAAGGACTTAGTCATGATAGTTGGAATAGTGCCAATACCTCTGTAGTTCCGTTATTAATGGACTCTTATGTTCCGGATAATGATTTGCAAAATCGCCCTTTACTGATGTTAATTCACGGTGGTGGATTTTCTGGTGGTTCAAAACAACAGGAAGCATTAGTTTATATGGCAAATTATTACGCTTCTAGAGGCTTTGTTGTATTTTCAATTGACTACAGACTTAGAGGTGATATGGGAACAATTCCACAAGAATGGATAGATGCGACAACTAATGTGGACCCTGCAGAGCTAGACCAACTTTATGCAATGTACCCTGCTCACAGAGATGCTAAAGCTGCTTTAAGGTGGATTATAGCTAATACCGATAATTATAGCATAAATAAAGATTATATCACTGTAGGTGGTGGTTCAGCAGGAGCAATTACGTCTATTGGGCTTGGTGTATCAGAATTGGGTGATTATAAAGATGAAATAAGTTTAAGTGAAGATAACACCTTATCAACAACCAGTCTTTCTCAAACCTATGAAGTAAAAACAATTTTAGACTTTTGGGGCTCCGATGTATCTATAGAAATACTGGAGTCAATTTATGGATACCAAAAGTTTGACTCAAATGACCCAGCTTTGTTTATAGCTCATGGCACAGAAGACACTACTGTACCTTTTAGCAGTGCTGAAGATTTAAAAAATATATGTGAAACAAATGAAATTGATTTTGTGTATTATCCATTAGAAGGTAGAGGTCATGGTGCTTGGGGTGCTACTGTGAATGGAAAAAGCTTATCAGAATTATCTTTTGATTTTATAGTGGAGAACCAAAGTTTGAATGTCGAATAAAAATTACCGCCAACAAGGTGTATAAGTAATAGCGGTTTTAGTGTGAAAGGTAAAATATAAATCAATGGTCCGTGTTTAACCGAAAAGTTAGTGCGTAAAACCCGCTACCTATTCCTATACAAGACCGTTGCCAATAATAGCTAAGTAATTGCTTGTATTTGGGAGGCTAAAGTATATATTTATTATATTTGAAACGTTAATTCACAACAGAATTACAAACAAAACCGTAACAATCCCTTTACAAAAAGCTTTTAATGAATACTCGGTCAAACAAATTACTATATCGTAAGGTCAGTTCTAAAACCATCCCAATTCAAAAAGTATGTGAAGTAGGGGTTTATTTACCCGAAACATCGAATATTATAGATTTCATTAAAGAAGGTAAAGAAACCATTCTTGTTGAGCCAGAACCCAACTCAATTCAAGCAATAAAATCATATTTCCAGGATTATAGCAATGTTACACTTATTCCGGTAGCAATATACAAGCACAATGGCACACTCACATTGGCAAAAGCAGAGGCCTCAACATTTGTGTCTGATTTACCCATGAGTCCTGCATTGATAAATGACCAGTATCAAATAGATGCTAATAAAAATATTGATGTTGAATGTAAGGTTTTTTCTGATATTGATGAAGGTGACATTGATTTACTCAGTATCGATACTGAAGGGAGTGAATGGTATGTTCTTTTAACCATGGTTAGTCGTCCAAAAATTATTTCAATTGAAACACATGGTAAATTTTATGTAAATCCTTTCTTAAAAGACATTAAAAATTGGATGAAAGAAAATGATTATCAGGTTTGGTTTAAAGATAACAGTGATAGTGTTTTTTGCAAAAAAGGGTTGTTCAATTTAAGTCTAAAAGAAAAAATGACCTTATCACTTGCTATGATTAATGTATGGTTTCGTAGAAACAAAAAATACATTAAATTTTTAAAACGTTGACACCCCGTTGCGTGTTTGAAACGCCCTCCCTATTTTAAAAAAAAGTCTCCTGCCACAGACCTATCTTCCAATAGGCGTGCACAATTTAATTAGCAAATCTCCCCAAGCCCTAGTCAATAAAAGCAGGAATACCGGCTTCGATCAATCGTTTTTCCAGATTAGGAACCGCAACGTCGATAAACTGACTCAGTTGGGGTAAAAGTTGGCCGAATTGGGTTTTTGCCATTTCAAAACTCTCCCTATGCATGGGAGTAGGCCCGTAAGTATTTCCATAAAACGAACGGCGGGCTACAGACAATCGACTCCACAACGAAGGCTCGTCTTTTTCACCCACTTCACTTTTGGAAGGGCTTCCTGAAAGTTGTTTTTGCAAAGCCAACATGGTTTCTCGTAGGGATTTCACATCGTCCTCAAGTCCTTTGTCCTGGGAAACATACGACAACGAACGCTCAAAAGCTTTTACCTTTTGGCTCGCTTTTTCGAACTTATTCCACATCAAACTGGTTTTGAGAACAAAAGCTTCCAATTCATCTGTATAGGCTTGCAACTGCGATTGAAAAGGATTTTGAAGCACGTTTTTGCGAATTCGTTCTACTTCAAAGGTTTGGGTTTTTGATAGCTGTTTTACTTCTCCCGCATTGGACGCAAACAAGCCAACAGAATACGTTCCAGGAGCCACATGAACTTCGGGTCTGTAGTTGGGTTCTTTGTCTTTTCTGGCATCAATTAGCGAGCGTAGTGGTTTTTTAAGATTCCAAGAAACCCGGTGAAACCCTTTGGTGTATTCCCCGTAAATTTTGTTAACAAACTGACCGTCTGCATCCCTGATTTCAAGAAAAACAGTCGCCTTGAATTCGTTTTTTTCTTCGTCCAAAGCCGACCAGCCTGGAAACGGAATGTCTTTGTTGTTTTTTTTGAGCTCCTGCTCGCTCTTTTCTCTTTGTGCTTTCTTTGATTGATGCGACTCTGGCAAATAATAGGTAAACATGGCTCCGTAATCGGGGTTTTGAGCATTGTAAAAAGAACTTCCCTGACTGGAGGTTCCACCGTTAATGGGCTCGTATTGGAGTGCTTTTCTGGGAGAAAACAGCTGGGGTAATTCGCTACTGGCCTCGGTAAATGAGCGAAGGGCGCTGTAATCATCCAACACATAAAAACTTCGTCCAAACGAAGCTGCTACCAAATCGTTTTCTCTTTTTTGTATGGCCAAATCACGAAAGGATATTGTAGGCAATCCGCTTGAAAACTTAATCCATTGATCTCCTTGGTTTACAGAAACGTATATTCCGTATTCCGTTGCCAAAAATAACAAATTCGGATTGACATGGTCTTGTACCAATCGCCACACAAAAGTATTATCTGGAATTCCGTTGGTAATGGATTTCCAAGAAGTACCACCGTTGGTGCTTTTTAACAAGTAAGGCTTGTAATCTCCAAATTTATGATTGTCAAGTGCTACATAAACGGTATTGACATTGTGCAAATCGGTTTTAATATCATTTACAAATGCCGTTTTGGGCACATTCGGCAATTTGTTTACTGGAATGAGTTTCCAAGTGTTACCACCGTTTTGAGTATATTGGATTCTTCCATCGTCAGTTCCGGCAAACAAAATATTTTCATCAATTGGTGATTCTGATAGCGAGGTTATGGTGTTGTAGGTTGACATCGCATAGACATCCCAGGCAGCATCCCAGCTTTGTTGTTTACCCATAATGGGTAATGTCAACCGTTCTTGATTGAGCGTCAAATCTTTGGAAATCGTTTGCCAACTGTCTCCTCGGTTGTCAGAGCGCCAAACACGTTGCGAACCAAAATAAATTCTTTTGGGATCGTGATGACTGACCAAAATCGGAGCATCCCAATTGAATCGTTCATAGGACTCGTCCAGCCCGTTTTGCGGGCGAATGTAAACGGCTTCGCCCGTAGTTCGATCTACACGATGAAGATTTCCTTGTTGGGATTGGGCATAAACAATATCCGGATTTCCTGGCTCGGTAGCGGGTTGGTGACCATCACCTCCCAAAAGCACAAACCAATCGGCATTGCTAATTCCGCTTGTTTTCAATGTCCGTGAAGGACCTCCTTGTGTATTATTATCTTGTGTACCTCCGTATATATTGTAAAACGGATAGGAGTCATCAACAGCCAGCTTGTAAAATTGTGTAAGCGGCAAATTGTTGACGAATTTCCAGTTTTTGGTATCGTCAAACGTTTCGTACAAACCGCCATCGGTTCCCACCAATATATAGTTTGGATCACTGGACTTAAAAACCATAGCATGATTATCGGAATGTTTGTTGGTTTCTTTCATAGTATAGAAATCTTTACCTCCATTTTCCGAAACCAATACACGAACATTCATCAAATAAATCTTATCAAAAACATAGGGCGAAGCCACCAATTCTTGGTAATAGTGAGGGCCTGTTCCCCCTGAAACAGTATCCGACATTTTCTGCCAACTCATCCCTCGATCTTCGGAGCGATACACCGCTCCTTTGCGAAGATCCAACTCAATAGCTGCATAAAGAACGTCTGGATTTATGGGAGAAATTGCCAAACCAATTTTTCCCATTTCGCTTTTGGGGAGTCCTTGTGACAACTTCTTCCAAGTTTCCCCTCCATCCGTACTTTTATAGAGAGCTGTTCCTTCGCCGCCTCCCATATAAGCTGCAACATTTCGATGGCGTTGCCAAGTTGCTGCATACAGTATGGAGGGATTTCGAGGATCCATAACGACATCAGTGACACCGGTCCATTCATTATCACTCAGCACCTGTTTCCATGTAGCACCTCCGTCAATGGTTTTATAAAGTCCTCGTTCCCCACCGGCACTCCACAAAGGGCCTTGAGCTGCAGCCCATATTTCATTTGAATTTTCAGGATTGACAATAATTTTGGATATGTGTTCTGTTTTTTGAAGTCCTTTGTTTTCCCAGTTTTGACCTCCATCATAACTAACAAAAAGACCGTGTCCAATACCCACATGTCGACCTCCCACGTTTTCTCCTGTTCCTAACCACACAGTGTTTGGATTGGAAGGATCTAGGGCCACACATCCTGTTGAATAAAAGGATTGACTATCTGTCATTGGCTTCCAGGTAGTTCCAGCATTGATGGTTTTCCACAAACCACCGCTTCCAACAGCCACATACCAAATATGTTCGTTAGTGGGGTCAATTGCAATATCAGCAATACGTCCGGACATAAAAGCCGGGCCAATGCTTCGAAATTTTAGTCCAGAAAATGTAGTGGCACTTAGGCCTTTTTCTTCCGGATCGGTAGTTTTTTGAGCAAATACGTTCAAAGAAAGGCAAAACACAAAAAGCAGGAGTGAGGTTAATTTTTTCATAATAATTTAATAAAACAAGTTATTTTTTACTAATATATTAAAAAAATGAGTGAAAACTACAATAAATCGAGTTTTTTGATAATATAAATTAGCGCTCTTTATATAAAAATATCAATTAGGTTTTAGATGGAAAAATAAAATTCCAAAAAGGATTACATACGCGTAATTTTAGCGCCAATCGCCCTTAGGCGTTCATCGATACGCTCGTAGCCCCGATCGATTTGTTCGATATTGTGAATTACGCTAGTTCCTTTTGCAGACAAGGCGGCGATCAATAACGAAATTCCCGCTCGGATATCGGGGGAAACCATCGTCATTGCTTTTAAATGGGATGTAAAATCATGACCAATGACAGAAGCTCGGTGAGGATCACACAAAATGATTTTGGCTCCCATATCGATCAATTTGTCTACAAAAAACAAGCGACTTTCAAACATTTTTTGGTGAATCAGCACACTTCCTCGTGCTTGAGTAGCTATCACAAGAATGATGCTTAACAAATCGGGAGTAAATCCAGGCCAAGGTGCATCCGAAACGGTAAGAATAGAACCGTCTATATAGTTTTGAATTTCGTATCCCTTGGTATGGGCTGGAATGTATATATCGTCGTCTCTTTTTTCGAGGGTAATTCCCAACTTTCGGAATACTTCTGGGATTTGTCCCAAATATTCCCAACGAACATTTTTAATGGTCAATTCGCTTTGAGTCATTGCCGCCAAACCAATCCAACTACCGATTTCTATCATATCGGGCAACACGGTATGATCGGTGCCTTTCAAAGAAGTTACTCCTTCTATAACGAGCAAATTGGAACCAATGCCTTGAATATTGGCACCCATTCGATTGAGCATATTACAAAGCTGTTGCAAATAGGGTTCACAAGCTGCATTGTAAATAGTGGTTGTGCCTTTTGCCAAAACGGCTGCCATGACAATATTGGCAGTTCCTGTTACAGAAGCTTCATCCAACAACATGTATGCTCCTTGCAGTTGCTTGGATTCTACACCGTAAAAATGCTCCTCACGGTTATAACGAAAAGAAGCCCCTAGTTTGATAAATCCTTGAAAATGAGTGTCCAATCGGCGTCTTCCGATTTTATCACCTCCTGGCTTGGGGATAAATCCTTTTCCAAAACGAGCCAAAAGAGGTCCTACGATCATAATGGATCCTCGCAGTCCTTTTCCATCTTCCTTAAAAGCTTGAGACTCCAAATAGTCCAAATTCACCGTCTTCGCCGTAAATGCATACGATCCTGGCTTGATTTTTTTCACTTCAACTCCCAGATTTTTGAGTAGTTGAATGAGCTTATTCACATCAATAATGTCTGGGATGTTGTGAATGGTAACGGTTTCGGGGGTTAATAAAACAGCACAAAGAATTTGTAATGCTTCATTTTTGGCTCCTTGCGGCTGGATACTTCCCTTTAGCTGATGCCCTCCTTCAATTGAAAATGACCCCATATAATAAATTAATAGGTTCTTTTTTTATTTCTATAACCTGCTCCCTTTCGGCCTTTGGAATGATTGGACTTGCTGTTGGAACTGTATTTAGTGCTTTTTTTGTTGGATATTTTAATCAGATCTTCAGAAACTGTCAAAGGAGTATCCGAAGCATTAACAGCTATTTTTCCATCGGAAAGCTCTAATAAGTGGTTGTATATTACAGCATCATCAACCGTGTCTTTATTCCAGCTCAGAAAACACTTTTTCATATGAGTAGCAATCACATGGACAAGGGCTTTTTTCATTTCGCCTTCTTCCCAACCAATAGCTACATCAATCATTTTTTTGATGTTGTTTCCGTAAAATCGATATTTGGGAAAATTCTGAGGATATCCAAGCGGTTCTGGGCGTGCTTCTAGCACTTCTCGAAGCGGCTTGGGATAGGGTGAATCAGCATCCAATTTAAAATCGGACATGATAAACAACTGATCCCATATTTTGTGTTGAAAATCAGGAACATCGCGCAAATGAGGATTGAGATTGCCCATTACATCAATGATGGCTTTTGCCATTTTATTTCGTTCATCACGATCTTTAATTTCCAAAACTTGATTGACCATTTTTTGTAAATGACGTCCGTATTCTGGAATGATTAAAAATTCGCGCTCTGTGTTGTATTCAAGTTGATCTATCAAAATTGGGTGGTTTAGTAATGTTTAAGAAATGTAAATTTAGTAAAATAAAATCATAATGAAATAATGCCTTCGATTTGGGAAACTTGTTTGTATTTTTTGATAACTAGATCGGGCGAATCGACTGTAGCTTTCAACGTAATACTGGTGTATTTTCCATTGGAAGATTTCTTAGTTGCTATTTGGGGTGATAATGTCTGAAACATCCGCGTAAGGGTATTGATTTTTTCTTCGTTAGAAGGAACAATAAACTTAAACACATATATGGAAGGCCATGATGTGGATTCCAATAATTGTTGATGAAAACGCGTGTAGAACTCTTCTGATTGTAGAGACGAAGACATGCAAATTGTTTTGGCAAATATAGTTTGATTTTTTCGATTTATTCAATGTAAATTTTCCGTATTTTGCAGATTGATGAATGCAAAAAACCAAAAAATAGTCATTATTGGAGCCCCTGGTTCGGGAAAAACTACCCTCATTGAATTATTGATTCAAAAAGGATACGATTGTTTTCCTGAAATATCGCGTGAAATCACTTTGGAAGCTCGCAAAGAAGGAATTGAGCAGTTGTTTCTCCACGACCCTGTTTTGTTTAGCTCCAAGCTCATTGAAGGTCGATTGAAACAATACGAAGATGCCCAATCCAAAGAACTTGTGTTTTTTGACAGAGGTCTTCCCGATGTAGTGGCGTACCACCATTACTTAGGAACCGATTACCCTCCGTTTTTTGATAAAATATGTCACGAAAATCCGTACGATAAAGTTTTTGTATTGCCTCCTTGGGAAGCTATTTACTCTTCAGATGCTGTTCGTTATGAATCGTTTGAACAAGCTAAAAAAATTCATGAAAATTTAATACAAGCATATCAGCGCTTTTCAATGACACCTGTAGCGGTTCCAATTGGCAAGGCAGCCGAACGTGTGGCGTTTATGGAGCAACAACTTACCTGATGAAAACACCTCTATCCCTTCTTCAGCACTACTGGAATCATTCCGAATTTAGAGCGGGACAACTAGAGGCTATTCAATCCGTTTTGGACGGAAACGATACATTTGTATTGATGCCTACAGGTGGAGGAAAATCGGTTTGCTACCAAATCCCAGCTCTTCTCAAAGACGGGATTTGTATTGTAGTTTCTCCTCTAATCGCCCTAATGAGTGATCAGGTTGCTCAACTAAAAACCAAGGGAATCAAAGCGGTGCAGATTACCGGTGGAAAGTCTGTTGATGAAATAAGCACCTTATTGGACAATTGTTCCTATGGAAATTACAAATTTTTGTATTTGTCTCCCGAACGAATTCAACAAGAATGGATTGTTGAACGCTTGAAAACAATGCAAGTGAGCATGGTCGCTGTGGATGAAGCGCACTGTGTTTCGCAATGGGGACACGATTTTCGACCTGCCTATCAAAAAATCACAGTTCTAAGAGATGCGCTTCCACCGTGTGCCTTTATGGCGCTAACCGCTTCTGCCACACCCAAAGTGGTAAAAGAAATTATAAATGGGCTTTCTTTGAATGCTCCTACTAAAATTCAAACGAGTTTTCATCGATCCAATTTGGGGTATAAAACCCTTTTTACGGAAGATAAAATGGGGGTTTTGCTGTCCTTATTAAAAGGCAAAAAGGATCCTGTAATTGTTTACACCCGAAATCGAAAAAGTACAGAAACTGTTGCCGATCAGCTCAACCAACTGGGAGTTACTGCGCTTTATTTTCATGGAGGACTTTCTACACAAGAAAAAAACAAACGCTTACAACTTTGGATGAATGAAAAAAAGAATGTAATTGTTGCCACAACAGCTTTTGGAATGGGAATTGACAAATCCAATGTTCGTAAAGTCATTCATTTATCTCTTCCTGAAAGCATCGAAAGTTATTATCAAGAAGCCGGCAGAGCAGGTCGTGATGGCAAACCGGCAGAGGGGCTTATTTTGATCGATCCTTTGGATAAAGAATCCGTGAAAAATCAATTCCTAAATCAACTTCCAACCATTGAATCTACTTTTTTTGCTTACCGTAAATTGTGTAATTATTTCCAATTGGGATATGGTGAAGGAACTGGAGAGGTCTTTCCGTTTCAGTTCAACACCTTTTGCAAAACCTATCAATTGCCCGCTGCAAAAACCTATCAAATATTAAAACTGCTAGATCGCGAAGGAATCCTTCAATTTTCAGGAAATTTTAAAGAACAAAATCGCCTACAAATCAATGTTAGCAATCAAGGACTGTTTGACTATATGGAAACCAACACCTCATCGGCTTTGCTTCTTAAAACCCTATTGCGAATGTATGGAGGCCTTTTTGACCAACTCACTCGAATTGACCTTGATGATTTGTCAAAAAAGACAAGCTTGCCTAAATCCGAATTGGTCCAAAAACTGCTTCAACTAGAAAAAGAAAACATTGTATTGCTGGATCGGTTTGAAACCGATACCGAAATCACTTTTTTGGTTCCCCGCGAAGACGAACAAACTTTGCATCCCATAACGCATGATATCAAATCACAATACGCCACAAAAAAAGAAATGATTCAATCTATGATTGATTTTATTGAAAATCAACAGACGTGTAAATCGGTTCAGTTAGCGGCTTATTTTGGTGAAAAGCTTAGTAAATGGTGCGGTATATGTTCTGTTTGTGAGGAAAAATCTGCAAGCAATAAAAAGCAAATTTCTGGAATCATTCGTGAAGAAGTACTGGAATTACTTCAAAAAAAATCTTTAAATTCTGAAAAGATAAGTACCTTGCTTCCCTATAAAACAGGGGATTTATTGGATGTTTTGGATCAACTTGTCAATGAGGAAAAAATAGGTGTAGATTCCCAAAATCAATACCATTTGCATCAATAGTAAATCGAAGGAATAGAAGTAAACTAGATAGGATGAAAAGCTTACGAATTGTTTTTATGGGAACTCCAGATTTTGCGGTAGCTAGTTTGGATGCATTGTGTAATTCTTCTCACCAAGTAGTGGGCGTAATTACGGCTCCCGATCGTCCGTCTGGAAGAGGAAAAAAGATACGAGCATCGGCTGTAAAAGAATATGCTGTCAAGCGTCTTTTAACCTTGTTACAACCCGATCATCTTAAAGAGGCCTCCTTTCTTGCAAATTTAAAGAAACTTAATGCTGATGTTTTTGTTGTGGTGGCTTTTAGGATGCTTCCCAAACAAGTATGGTCTATTCCTCCAATGGGTACTTTTAATCTTCATGCGTCCTTACTGCCTATGTATCGAGGTGCAGCGCCTATTCATTGGGCTGTTATAAATGGCGAAAAGACTACGGGTGTTACTACTTTTTTTATTGACGAAAAAATTGACACAGGAGCCATTCTTTTGCGAGAGAAAACGTCTATTTCAAAAACCGAAAGCACCGGAGAATTGTACCTTCGATTACAAGCCTTGGGGAGTAAACTTGTAGTAAAAACTATTGATCAATTGGCTTTGGGGATGCTAAGCAGTCACAAGCAAAAGGAGAGTCAATTGCTCCCTATTGCTCCAAAACTGACGAAAGAAAATACTCGTATTGACTGGAACACCACTGCCGAAACTATCTATAATTTTATAAGAGGACTTTCACCCTATCCGAGTGCTTGGACAACGCTGTATAATAATGAGCAAGAATTTTTTTTAAAAATACATGCTGCCACCTTTGAATTGATATCTCATCATCATAAAAACGGTGCTGTAATTATTGAAGACAAACAATTCAAAGTTTGGACACATGATGGGTATCTTATAATTAAAGAATTGCAATTATCTGGTAAGAAAAAAATGACCGCCCAGGAATTGTTAAACGGTTTTAAAATTAATGATGATTCAATACTTCGTTAAGCACTGTAAACATTGATATTTACCAAAAAATCGCTAGAACAAGGCTTCGTTATCAACAAAGCGTCTAAGTTATCAACAATTTCAAGAATTTCTATGAGGATTCCTTGCAATAACGCTATATCCACATTACTTTGGATAAAAATTAATCATATTAACTATAAATTTTAAGATTATGAACAAAACGCAATTAATTGATGCGATGGCAGCAGATGCTGGAGTATCTAAAGCAGCTGCAAAATCTGCACTTGAATCTTTCCTAGGAAATGTTTCTTCAACACTTAAAGGTGGGGGTCGTGTATCTCTAGTAGGATTTGGATCTTGGTCAGTATCAAACAGAGCTGCTCGTGAGGGAAGAAATCCACAAACAGGAGCTACAATTAAAATTGCAGCCAAAAACGTTGTTAAGTTTAAAGCAGGTGCTGAACTATCTAGTTCTGTAAACTAACTTTTACGAAAACTTATTTTAAAAGCACCTCTTAATTGAGGTGCTTTTTTTTATACCAAATATTTGTATATTTAAAGAAACACTTTCCAATGATGATTCATTCGCCTAATCAAGGTGATTTATTATTTGCTGAGCCAAATATTATCGGTGACACCTCATTTCATCGCGCCGCTGTTCTGTTGGCAGAACTTTCTGACAGCGGAGTCGTTGGTTTTATTATTAACAAACCACTCCAATACCAATTGTCCGAATTGGTTCCTGAGATTGGGAAAGAAATTACTGTTTATAATGGGGGGCCTATAGAACAGGACAGTTTGTTTTTTTTGCATACGGTTCCAGAACTCATCCCTAACAGTATTCAAATATCGAAAGATATGTTTTGGGGTGGAGATTTTTCAACTACTACGACTTTGATAAATAACGGAACGCTTTGTTTAAATAAAATAAAATTTTTTTTAGGCTATAGTGGTTGGGGATTGGATCAGTTACATCAAGAATTGGAGAATAACAATTGGATTGTTGCCAAGAATCAAAAGCATGAAACGGTACTTTCTCATGTCAACGGAGCTTTTTGGAATGATAAAATGCGTGTTTTGGGGGGAGATTATTTGATTTGGTCCAATACTCCAGAAAATCCCATGCTTAATTGAGCGATTTTTTAGCTCGATCGTTGAGTAGTTCGACCATCGTCAAAGCAACGGTGTTGGTGAAATTCTTTTTTCTATAACGACTTACAGGACGAATTCCTTGGATGGCATTGGTTATCCACAATTCATCCGATTTTTGCAATTCAAACGGAGAAATTTCTGTCTCTTCTAGGGCGTATTCTGAATGATTCTCGATGCATTGAATCAATTGCTTTCGAACAATCCCTTTGATACAACCGGAGTTTAGAGGTGGTGTTTTTATAGTCTTGTCCTGAACAACAAAAAGATTGCCATTTAAAAATTCTACGACTTGCTTTTTATCATTCAATAAAACACAATTGTGAAGATCGTTATCTTGTGCATAACGACTACCAATTACATTCAAGGAACGATTGTTAGTTTTAAGAGTTGACAATAAACTGGTGGGGACGAAAAAGTCTTTGAAAAGATCTACAAAACAGTCGCTTGTATCTATCGCAAAAAATTCGTTTGTCAAAGGCTCAGAAACTATGAGAAATTTTACATCATTGGAAGTGGGTAAATAACGACCTCCCGAATTTCTGAACACGGTCAATCGAACTCGAGCAACATTTGAATGGAAAGAAACCAATGTTTTTTGTAATTCTTCGAGTAAAAACTCAGGCGTAAAACTCATTGGTATTTCCATACGCATTAAGCGCATCGAAGCCATAAGTCTAAAGTAGTGATCTTCCCAAAACAAGGGTTTTTGATCCACAACCCGAAGGGTTTCAAAAACTGCATCTCCGTATAAAAATCCGCGATTGTTAGCATCAAGGATGTTCTTATGAGAGTCTGAAACCGTACCGTTAAAATTTACCATTAAAAATAATTAGGAAGCTCCTATCACTTGTTTTAGATCAGAAATTTGACTTTCCCACAGCATCTTAGATTCGGGCAACTCATCTTCATCACAAAAATCAGTAACAACTAATGACACATCTTTTGTGATTTCATCCACAACAATTTTCATCTCAAAAAAATACTGATCTTGATCTTCTTCTTCTGTAAGCCACCGAAAACGAGCAAGTTCGTTTGATTTTTTGGAAAGGAGTTTAGCAGGTTCTTCAGAATCATCCCAAATAAATGTAAAAAACTCACCACGTGAATTTACGTTGTCGGCAAACCACTCCGAAAGACCTGATGGGCTGGATAAATATTGATAAAGCATTTGTGGTGAAGCATGAATTGGAAATTCAATTTCAAACTTTGTTTTTGGTTGCATAATCATTTCAATTAAGGAACACAATATATTGATAAATTATGATGTAATAAGTATTTATTCACAAAAAAAATGCCTCTTACTTTTGGGCTACTTATTTTAATTCTATATTTGCATGCCAAATCAAAAAAGGCGAGGTAGCTCAGCCGGTTAGAGCGTCGGATTCATAACCCGGAGGTCGGGAGTTCGAGTCTCCCCCTCGCTACATTAAAGAGGATTCAGAAATGTTTCCTCTTTTTTATTGAATACCCTCTACAGTGTTAGGTAATGTATCTTCTTGCTATAAGGCACAATTGGTTTTATATGATGGTGTCTTGAATTTAGAAACTAATGTTTACGAGGAAATAGATAACAATAGATATTATATTGAAATCACTTATGGCCCAAACATCTTTGATTATGAATTCATTAAGATTTCAAGCACCAGTATTAAACAGATACTAATTACAGGAGATGAAGTATTCTTTATACTTCAATAAATCATCAAACCATAGGCATATCTTCTTCTTTTAATTCTGCTATTTCCAAGCCTTTAAAAAAAATAATTACTTTTGTTGTAAAACTAATTATTATGAAAAAACTATTTTTATTACTCATAGCACCAGCATTTCTTTTTGCACAAGACGAAAGTTTTAATAAAGCCATCAATAATAATGTTTATAATAAAATAGTAAGTACTGGGAATTCTCAATTTACAATTAAAGTTACCAAAAAAGGTTCTTCATTTACTTCATATAAAAAACTCGAAAAATTTGGAAAAGATAAGATTATTGAATTTTGTAAATTAAATAATTACAATTTTAAAATTATTAATATTGATAGGCAAAATATTAATTTACCAACTGATGCTGAAATTGGCGCTTTTGCTTTATTAAATGAAACCCGCCCCTATATTGTAAAACCAAATACTGACTTATTAGTTGTAGGCGCACTAATGAAAATGAAAAGTAGAGTGGTAACAATAAATTTTACCATAACTAATCAAGATGGAAATTTCACTATGTCTAAAGAGCAAGCAAGAAAAGAATTAATAAAATTAAAGGAATTACTTGATGTAGGAATAATTACAAAAAATGAATTTGAAACAAGTGCAAAACCACTAAAAAAGATTGTTTTAAGTAACAACTAAACCATAAGCATATCTTCTTCTTTCAGTTCAGCTATTTCTAATCCTCTTAAGTAGGTTAAACTTACATTAATAGTCGAATGCCCTATTGCTTTCTGTAGCTTGGTTATAGTGTTGAAGTACTTGAATAACAGTGATAGGAACTTCTTTAATTAACTTATTATTTGATTGAGGTCTCCATCCCTCCATTAATTTAAGCTCAAAAGCGGCTTTTAGAAGAGAAGGTGCATCAATACATTTAATGTTTACCTTTATGCACTCTCCATTCCAAAATCTATAACGTATTTTATCAATGTAGATATTGATAAATGGTTTGTTTTTATGGTGTCCAATAGTTACTTTAAAATTACTCATACTGTCAGTGTTTACTGTCAGTCATAGCTTAATTTATTTATAAGTTTATCTAAATCAATATTTTACAAAGGTTAGAGCGTCGGATTCATAACCCGGAGGTCGGGAGTTCGAGTCTCCCCCTCGCTACTGTAAAAATTAAACGGTTATACTATTTAGTGTAACCGTTTTTTTATATTTATACACAATAAGAAGTCGTCGCTTTGAAAACACAAAATTCGTTGAAAAAATCCATTTTACTATTTACTTTCTTACTAACGATTCTTGGTAGTTGTAAGAAAGATGATAATAAAAATCCAGAGGAATGTTACTCCAATAATAATGTACAGTGCATAGTTCACGATGGCGTCAATAGAGAATATGTTTTTTACATACCCAATTCATATGATGGAGCATCTTCTGTTCCACTAATGCTTAATTTTCATGGGTTTGGTGGTAGTGCAAGTGATTATATGCAAGAAGCAGATATGCGCTCATTGGCAGAAGCTGACACTTTTATTTTAATCTATCCTCAAGGCAGTTCTTTAGATGATATATCTCATTGGAACGCTTGTCCATTAGGAGGAGACAATAAAAGTGATGCTGATGATTTTGGTTTTGTTGAAGCCATAATAAATGAGATTGCATCTCAGTATAATGTAGATACGGAGAGAATTTATGCTGCAGGATACTCAAACGGAGGTATGATGGCATATGGACTTGCGAATTATAAAAGTGATTTAGTTGCCGCGGTAGCATCCGTTTCCGGAGTAATGTTAGAATGTAGAGGATCTACCAATCATCCGATGCCGGTAGTACATCTTCACGGAACCTCTGATGGTGTTCTTCCGTATAATGGGAGTAGTGATTGGAGTTCTGCACAAAGCACGTTAGACTATTGGATTAATTTTAACAATACGATTACAAGTCCAACTGTAAGTCATGACAATAGCGGAGAAATGTCAATTGAACACCATGTTTATGACCAAGGAGATAGCTCTGTTTCTGTTGAGCATTATAAATTTATAGGTGGAGATCATGTTTGGTTTAGTGCCACTTACCAAGGTCAGAGCACATCTGAATTGGTTTGGAATTTTGTGTCCAGATATGATATTAATGGGTTGAGATAAAGAATAAAGCTCACACTAATGAATGTAAATTCTTGTCTTTTGGAGTAAAACTAATGTTTGATATTTCAAAGGAGTTCTCAACATGAAAACAATCAAAAATGGTTGCTTTTTTTTAATAAGCAAATGATTATTTACTACATTTAACAAAAAAACAAAAAATGCGTAATTTTTTAATTATTTTTCTAATCTCATTTGGGCTAAACGCTCAAGTTATAAATGAATCCAACCCCTACATGAAAGGCTTGGTGAAAGAAACTCAATTGAAACAAACGCCTTTTTCTGCAAATACCAATCCCAAAATATCTCCTACACTTCAAGAAATTTCAAGTCATTTTGAAAAATATTGGAACGGGAAAGATTATACAAAAAAAGGAAGCGGACACAAGCCTTTTAAACGATGGGAAGCACATTGGTCCAATTATTTGTTGTCTGATGGTACAATTGCTCCCGCTTCTCACTTATGGAACGCATGGGAAGAAAAAAACAAACTAACCAATGAGTCTCTTAAAAACAGTACCGCTCCTCCAAGCAGTTGGGTTAGCTTAGGGCCTGCAGTAGTCGCCAATACTGCAACCAAAACAGCAGGTCAAGGAAGAGTAAACGCCATCGCAATTGATCCAAACAATGCAAATATTTTGTATGTAGGAGCTCCCGCAGGAGGTATTTGGAAATCTACTGACAATGGTGTTAACTGGACTCCTTTGGCAGATTATCTTCCACAGATTGGAGTCTCTGGAATTGCTATTGATCCTAACAATTCCAGTACAATTTACATTTCTACCGGAGATGACGACGCTGGAGATAGTTACAGTATTGGGGTTTTAAAATCCACAGATGGAGGAGCTTCATGGAACACGACTGGACTATCATTCAATTACACTTGGAAAGGTTCCAATGAAATTTTTATTGACCCAACCAATTCTAATATTGTGTGGGTAGCAACTTCCAGTGGAGTATACAAATCGACCGATGCTGGAGACAATTGGGCATTGATAGTTTCCGGTGACATTGACGATTTGAGACTCAAACCTGGAGACCCCAACACTTTGTATGCTGTAAGCCCACAAAACGGCGCTACACCTTCAAAGTTTTATAAAATTACTGGCGGAGGAACTTCTGTTGTTGAAATTTCTTCCGGAATACCCACAGATTCAAATCGATTTGCTATTGAAGTTACCGAAGCAGATCCTTCCGTGGTTTACTTGTTAAGCACCTACGACAATGGAGTAGATACATATGAGGGAGAAAATGCATTTCAAGGAGTCTATAAGTCAATTGATAGTGGCGCAACCTTTACGAAGACATTAGAATCAGACGATATTTTTAAGAGTGGACAGTCTTGGTATGACATGGCACTAACGGTTTCTGATACAGATCCAAACACACTTTTTGTGGGTGTTTTGGATATTTGGAAATCAACCGACGGCGGAGATAATTTCACACAAATCAACTCTTGGTTCCTTCACAATCAAGCCTTTACTCATGCAGACATTCATTTTATGCGGTATTTTGACGGTGTATTGTACGCTGGAACAGACGGCGGAATATACCGATCTTTTGACGATGGGGTGAACTTTGAAGATTTAAGCACAAACCTGTCTATAGCTCAGATCTACACGATTTCGGTAGCAAAAACTACTTCCACTAAAATTGCTGGAGGCTTACAAGATTGTGGTGGATTTGCTTTTGCAAACAACACCTGGAACAGTTATCACGGTGGGGACGGTATGGGGTCGGCCATAAGCCCATCCAATGAGGATCATTATTATGGATTCACTCAATACGGGAGTAGTTTGACGCTAACTTCAACGGCAGGTGCTGGAAATTCGCAATTTATTGCTTCATCTCCTAACAAGGGAGAGTGGGTGACTCCCCTTGTTTTTAATAAAAATAGCGAGTTGTATTCAGGTTTTGAACAGTTGTATGTTTTAAAAGAAAGTGGATGGAATCAAGTTTCCAATCATTCTTTTGGGGGAAATCTTGATCAAATTGAAATCGACCCTACAAACAATAATATTATTTATGTTTCGGAAGGTACCAATCTTTTTAAAAGCACTGATCGCGGACAAACTTTTTCCAATATTCTATCTACAGCAAATACCATAAAATCTATCGAAGTGCATCATACTGATAGTAACACCGTTTGGCTGGCAACAAATTGGGATGTACTAAAATCAACCGACGGAGGAACTTCATTTTCTAATATTAGCAGCAACTTACCTGGCGAAAGCATACGAATAATTAAGCATCACCCATACAGTTCGAACAATACCGTATATCTTGGAACTTCTTTGGGAGTTTATTACCTAGATGATACAAGTACCGATTGGCAAGTGTTTTCATCCAATTTACCCAATGTAGCGGTAACAGATCTTGAGATCAATATTGAAGACAATACTCTAACTGCTTCAACCTACGGAAGAGGCGTCTGGAAAATCTCTATTCCAATGGTTGTTAAACCTACAAAAGACATAGACCTATTCTCAATTTATGGAGGAAATATTTCAGACTATGCTTGCGATTCTGAAGTTTTTGTGAGTGTAAAAGTTTACAACAACGGAACAGAAACAGCAACGGCTTTGGATATAAACTACATTTTAAATGGAGGAAGTCCTCAGACATTATCTTGGACTGGTAATTTAGCCTACGGGCAAGAAACACTTGTAGATATTCTATTGACATCGGGAATAGATACAAACATGAACACATTAGCAGTTGATATTCAATACAGCAATGATCAATACACCCAAAACAACAACGAATCCATCAGTTTTGGCCCTGTAAACACTCCCCAAAATACAAGTGAAGACACCAATCAAATAAGCACTTTTGAAGTGCCTGGAAGTGATGAATGGCTTGTTATTGGTGATGCTAATGTTTGGTCTATTGATACTCCTTCAGGAACAAAACTCAACACGGCATCTGGCACCAAAGCTTATGTAACGAATCCTTCTGGAAATTATCCTGACTCTGCAAGCGCACAACTAGTATCGCCATGCTATGATTTAACAACTATTTCGAATCCTATGCTGAAATTTAAAATGGCTTATGATATAGAATTGAATTGGGATTATTTGTATCTTGATTATTCAACAAACAAGGGGAATTCATGGGGAAATATAGAGACTTGGACAGGAACTTCTCAAACTTTAACAGAATATTCGTATGATTTGGCTGGTATAGCCAATCTATCCAATGTAATTTTTAGATTTCGATTTATTACAGACCAATTGATAAATCAAGAGGGTGTAGTGCTGGATGATTTTATTGTAGAAGGCAATACCTTAAGTATTGAGCCTACTAATCCTAATTTTGTAGGCGTATATCCCAACCCCAGTTCAGGGAAATTTTCGATTGTTTGGAATCCAAATGGAAAACCAGTAACTGTAGAAATTTATGATGTTACTGCCCGAAAAATAAGGGAAATCACTTCCCAAAAAGAAGACAGAAATCAGTTGAAAGTGGACTTAAGTAATGAATCCAATGGTATTTATTTTATAAAGGTAGCTTTAGAGAACACCCATATTTATAAGAAAATAATTATTTCTAAATAAAATTTTTCTCAATAAATTGGATTTTCAAAATATCAATTTTTTCCACAAATACATTGGGTTGAAAAGCATTGATGATATTCAATTATTTTGAATATATTTAGGGCTATGGAACAACAAAAAGCATCTTTTATAGATTCCCTATCTCTTCCCGCGGTTGCCGCGCCTATGTTTTTAATTTCTGGACCAAAACTTGTCATCGAATGTTGTAAAAATGGTATTATGGGAACTTTCCCTGCTTTAAACCAACGCACAACCGAGGGGTTTGAAAAATGGGTTATTGAAATCAAAGAAGCTTTAACAACCTTTGAAAAAGAGACTGGAAAAAAACCAGCTCCTTTTGGCGTGAATCTCATTGTACATCAAACAAACAAGAGAGTTCAGGCCGATTTGGCAATTTGTATCAAACATCAAGTACCTTTAATTATTACATCACTAGGAGCGGTTCCACAACTCATCAATGCGGTTCATTCCTATGGAGGCCTTGTATTTCATGATGTGATTAAAAAACGTCATGCTCAAAAAGCAGCCGAAGCAGGTGTGGATGGATTGATTTTGGTGTCAGCAGGAGCTGGAGGGCATGCAGGAACTTTAAATCCCATGTCTTTAGTGAACGAAGTAAAAAGTTTTTTCAACAAAACCATTTTACTTTCGGGCTGTATCAGTACAGGAAGAGACATTGCTTCTGCCATGCAAATGGGAGCCGATATGGCCTATATGGGAACTCGTTTCATCAATACAACTGAAAGTATGGCAGATGAAAAATATCAGCAAATGATTATCGATAGTGGTGCAAGCGATATTGTGTATACCGCTGCGGTATCGGGTGTCAATGCTAACTTTTTACGGCCCAGCTTGGAAGCCATGGGAATTACGGAAGAACAGTGGTCACAACCCTCAAAAATTAAGTTTGGAGCCGACGAAGATGCTATGAAAGAAGAAGCCAAAGCTTGGAGTACTATTTGGTCGGCAGGACAAGGCGTTACTTCTATTAAAAAAACACTTTCTACCCACGATTTGGTAGCGCAACTAAAGTCAGAATTTAAAGCCGCTATTGAGGAACAACAAAAGCTTTTGGAACGATTTCCTTAATATTCCATAGATAAAAGCAAACTAGAAGCTCCTCCTCCACCGTTACAAATAGAAGCAAGTCCTTTTTGGAGTTTTTCTTGCCGCAGAGTGTGAATCAACGTTGTTACAATTCTTGCCCCCGAAGCCCCTAATGGATGACCTAAAGAAACCGATCCTCCACGTGGATTGATTTTATCGAGTGGAATTTGGCACTTTTTTGCAAAAACCAACGGAACCATAGAAAAAGCTTCGTTTACTTCAAACATATCAATATCATCAAACGACAAGGAATGTTGTTTCATTATTTTGTTGGCAGATTCTACAGGGGCTACTGTAAATTTTTCGGGTGGTAAAGCAGCATCGGCATAGCCAACAATTTTGACCAAAGGAGTAAGCTTGTGCAGCTCTAAAAATTCTTTACTCACCAACACCAACGCTGCTGCACCATCATTGATTGTTGAAGCATTTGCAGCTGTAGCGGTTCCATCGTTTGTAAAAGCAGGACGTAAAGAAGGTATTTTATCGAAGTTTACTTTTGTGTATTCTTCATCGCGAGTCATGAGTATAGGAGCTCCTTTACGTTGAGGAATATGAATCGGTGTTATTTCATCCTCAAACCAACCTTGATCAAAAGCGCTAGTAGCCTTTGTGTAGGAGGCTATTGCATATTGATCTTGTGCTTCTCTAGAAATGGTCTCTTCTGCAGCGACAGCATCGGCGTAAACTCCCATAGCTTGTTGATCAAAAGAATCTTTGAGACCATCTTCAGCGAGTCCATCAACCACTTTGGCATCTCCGTATTTGGATCCCCAACGGTGATTGGGAAGATAGTAGGGAATGTTTGACATACTTTCCATTCCTCCACACACCACAACATGATTGATCCCCAGCTGAATGCTTTGAGCTCCAAAAAAAATAGCTTTCATTCCAGAGGCACAAACTTTGTTGATGGTTGTACAAGGAGTTGTTTTTGAAATTCCCGACCGAAGCGCAACCTGACGAGCAGGAGCTTGACCTAAATTGGCCGAGCATACGTTTCCCATAAAAACCTCATCAACAGCTTCTGGAGCAATTTTTGCCGATTCCAATGCCGCTTTCACGGCTTCAACACCCAAATCAATTGCTGAAAATTCTTTTAAAGCACCCCCAAAACTACCTTGTGGGGTTCTTTTTGCGGCACAAACATACACTTCGTTCATAGCTGTGGTTTTTAAATATTCATTTCAGGAATCGTTCCTTCGACTAGGAGCGTTCCCTCAGTAGCATTTATAATTTCTTCGACACTCACTCCAGGGGCGCGCTCCAATAGTTTAAATCCGTGATCAGTCACTTCGAGGAAAGCCAAATTTGTAGCTATTCGCTTAACGCAACCCACACCTGTTAAAGGCAAAGAACACCGTTTGAGTAGTTTTGATTCCCCTCTTTTATTGGTGTGCATCATGGCAACAATGATGTTTTCGGCAGAAGCAACCAAGTCCATAGCACCTCCCATTCCTTTAACCATTCGTCCGGGAATTTTCCAATTGGCAATGTCGCCATTTTCTGCAACCTCCATGGCTCCTAAAATTGTAAGATCTACATGTTGCCCTCGAATCATTGAAAAACTTGTAGCAGAGTCAAAAAAGCTTGCACCTGGCAATGTAGTTATCGTCTGTTTTCCGGCATTGATAATATCGGGATCTTCATCACCCTCAAATGGAAAAGGTCCCATTCCCAAAACACCGTTTTCACTTTGAAATTCCAGTTCAATATCGGAACGAACATAGTTTGCAACCAAAGTCGGGATTCCAATTCCTAGGTTTACATAATATCCATCCTTGACCTCTTGAGCAATGCGTTTGGCTATTCCGATTTTGTCTAACATAGTAAGCGACTTAGGTTGTTAATTGCGAGGTCGAACTGTTCTTTGTTCAATTCGTTTCTCGTATTTTTTTCCCTGAAATATTCGTTGGACAAAAATTCCAGGAACGTGAATATGATCGGGGTTAAGACTACCAACAGGAACCAATTCTTCGACTTCAGCGACTGTGATACGAGCTGCTCCTGCCATACACGCATTAAAATTTCGAGCAGTTCCTTTGAAAATCAAATTTCCTGCTGAATCGCCTTTCCATGCTTTTACAAAAGCAAAATCTGCCTTGAAAGCATGTTCCAACAAATGCATTTTCCCGTTAAACTCTCTGCTTTCTTTACCCTCTCCTACTTCGGTGCCGTAACCAGCAGGAGTATAAAAGGCAGGAATGCCCGATTGAGCAGCTTTGCAGCGCTCTGCCAAAGTTCCTTGGGGAATCAAATCTACTTCAAGTTCACCGCTCAACATCTGTCGTTCGAACTCATCGTTTTCTCCTACATAGGAAGAAATCATTTTTTTGATTTGATGTTGGTGTAAAAGCAATCCAAGTCCAAAATCATCGACTCCCGCATTGTTAGAAATACACGTAATATCTTTGATTCCCAACTGAACCATTTGCGAAATACAATTTTCAGGAATACCGCAAAGTCCAAAGCCTCCAAGCATTAATGTCATTCCATCTGAGAGTCCATTGAGAGCCTCTGAGACACTGGCCACTTTTTTATGGATCATAGTAGATTTATTTTTGAACTTCTAAGTTACAAAAAAAGTACAATAAAACATTTATTGAAAATGATCTATCCCGCCTCGGGAAGTTCTATAAATTAAAAACGAAATTATTCTTCTTTCACAAGAATTATAGTAGCTGTTGAGCCGCTGGAGAGGTTCCATTGATTGGAATGAATTAACAAGCCTGTAGAATCATACACTCGCATTTCGGCAGTATTGGGCCCTAATCGACCTTGATTCAGGGCAATAAAATCGACCTTATTAAAACCTTTCTTAAGAGGAAGATTTACTTTGAAAAACTCTGAAGTTAGCCAAATATCCGATATTACTACTTCATCATTAACGAGAATAGAAATTCGATCGCCATCGACCTCTCCGAAATCTCGACATACAATCAGGACATAAGGAGAAACTGTTTTAAAATCCCCCAAATAGGAGTCTCCAAAATAGGTTTTGGAGCTACCCTCGTCACGGCTATAACTTTTATTGATGTCTTTTTGATATGAGGCCCCTGGATTCAAAAATTTTTCTTGATCTGTCATAGAAAACGAAGGCGAGGATTGCATTGATTCGGGTTTTTTAATAGAAAAATAGTTTGGGTTTTTCGAAGCCTCGGAGATTCCAATGGTTAATGGGGATTTTGGTTTTTCAATAGTTAGCGACTTTCTAGTAGGGAGATCTTGTGAAAAAATAGAACTAAAGAAGAGTAAAAAAACGATTTTTAAAACTGTTTTTACAGCAACAATTTTCCAAAAAATAGGTTTGTTGAATCTATCTAACCCGCTTTTTTTTGGCCCCTTCATTTTTTAATTTTAATAATAATTGCTCCGCCAATTAGGCAGACACCTGTGTTTATAAGAATTAGCGATAAGGTTCCCATCCAAAACCATGCCTCATTCTTAAATTTGGACAAAAGAGCTTCACCAAAAACACACATTCCAGCACCCAAGCACAAAAGTCCAATTACAGAATATAACCACCAGCGAATATGAGCGTTTATTATCATTACTTGAAATATTTTTTATGTTTGAAATAAGATAAAAATCCTAATAAAAACACAAACAACATGGAGTAATATACAAAATTGGGGGTAATCACTTTATCGCCACTCGCATAAGAATGCAAGCCTGAAAGGTAAAAATTAACTCCAAAATAAGTCATCACAATACTGGCAAAAGCAATAATTGCTGCCAGGTTAAACAACCACTTGCTTCGTAGTCCAGGAACAAGACGCATGTGAATTACAAAAGCATAAATCATGATACTGATAAGTGCCCACGTTTCTTTAGGGTCCCAACCCCAATAACGTCCCCAGCTTTCATTGGCCCACATTCCTCCCAAAAAGTTTCCAATGGTAAGCATAATCAATCCTACTGTGAGTGCTAATTCATTGACCACGGTTAGCTCGCTCAAATGGAGCTTCATTGTTTCTTTATTGTTCGTATTAGTAAGTAAGATAAGCAACAAAGAAACTACTCCCAATATCATTCCCAAGGTAAAAGGTCCGTAACTACCTACAATAACAGCAACGTGAATCATTAACCAATAGCTATCCAAAACGGGTTGCAGATTGGCAATTTCGGGATCCATCCAATTCCAGTGGGCTATCATTAAAATCATGGATGCAACAAATGCGGTAGAAGCAAGGGTTAAATCGGATTTTCTTCCAAAAGCCAAGCCCATAGCTACAGTGGCCCAAGCTACATAAATCATAGACTCGTAGGCATCGCTCCAAGGAGCATGTCCGGATATGTACCAACGAGCAATCAGTCCTGCTGTTTGAACCAAAAATAATCCAACAATGGCGTACTTCATAACGCCTACAACAATTTTTATCCAGCGCTTGTTGTTGAATATTTGAACAATTAAAAATAAAAACATTAGCGCTCCAGCATACATATACCAGCTAAAAAGCGTTTTGAAAACATCAAACTTGTTGTAAAGTATTTCGGATTTTATTTTTTGTTCGGATGGAACAACTTTAGCACCGTATTTTTTTTGAAAACCTTTAAGGCTTTCCAGCAACTGATCGGCTTGATTGAAGTTGTCTCTTCTCAAAGAATTGAAATACAAAGGGAGTACATTTTGAACGTACAAAGAATCTGTTCCTTGAAAGTTGACAGTTGGCAATTCCGCAAACGACACCCATTTATTGTTCTCATCGTTGGGAATAGGGAAAATTCGAAGCATTTTTCCTTCCAGAGCAGAATACAATAAATTAACCCGACGATCTACTTCGATAAAGTCTTTTTGAAATTGATTGGGAACAGCAGCTTTATAGGCTTTTTCCAACTGATTTGCCAGTTTGTAATTCCCTTTTCCGTCAAAGAAATCAACAAAAGAGGCGTATTTGTTTTTGGGAGGAATTCCCAGAATATTTCGAAGGCTGTCGTTTCCGCGCTTGAGATAAATCATCGGTGCTTGATACCACATTAAGGGATTTTGAACAATAGAAAGCATTACCTGATCCGCTGAAAGTCCTTTGTAGCTGTCATTTTTACTTACCTTTCTGAGGAGCTCAGAAGCAAAGGTATTGATAGGCTTCATCCGACCTCCTAGGTCTTGAATAATCAAATGCCCAAACTTATTCGCTTCTTGCGAAGGAACAGCCTGTGAAATTAGCACGGAATCGGAAGCTTGCATCGCAGGAACTTGGTGCTGATGTGTTTGGCTCATTGCGATGCCAGAAAACAGCAAAGCCACAAGACTAAGAGCCGCTTTTTTCTTTTTAATTTTTTCCAATTGAACTGCCAAGGACTTAAAGCGAGTTTTTCCAAAAAACATAATTCCCATCAATCCAATATACAATAAAAAGTATCCGATATAAGTAACCCAAGTGCCCCAAAAATCGTGATTGACAGACAATACCGTTCCTTTTTCGTCGGGATCAAAAGAGGCTTGGAAAAAGCGATATCCTTTATGATCTAAGACATGATTCATGAAAATTTCATAATCGAAAGACGATTCGTCTTCAACCGTAATTTTGCTTTTAAAACTGCTGTAACTTTTTTCAGTTCCTGGATAGCGTTCTGCGATAAAATCGTTGAGTCGAATGGAGAAAGGGAGAGTCAGTTCAATGGAACCAAAAGCAACCCAAAAATCCAATCCTCCTAATGAAATTTTCTTAGGCGGATTTACCGATCCTTTGCCTCCCAAAACTTTTACCGTTTGGGTTTGTCCTTGGGTAGTGATTGAAACTTCCAAAGCATCTTGAACAGCCTCCTCAGGATTTTCTGCAGCAACCACCCCATAACGTCCTTTAACGATAGGGTCAGGAATCACAAATTGCATTCCTGCTAAATTGTATAACGAACGAAGCTGAAGGGGTTGTTCTATTTCCTGATCAACAGCGCCTTGTTGTTGATCCGCCATTCTCAAATAAGAACCTGAAAAGGGTGATTGAATAAAATAATTTTCTCCGTCATATCGAATATTGATAGCTCCAGAAGTAGGTTTGTTCAAAGCAAACAAAACATTGTGAATGTTAGAGATTTCACCAGACTTGAGATAATGATCATGACGGTTTCCGTCTCCTGCTTCGACTATTTTGATAAATTCCTCGCCATTGGGATCTTCGACAAGTCCTTCTTCGGCATTTTCAATAAATTCTTGATATTGAATTTGAAAAGATTGACCGTTAAAATTATTGTTCCAAACAAAGTCATTGTGAGTTGCCGCAGCCAAAAGCATATCGTCTTGCAACTTCTTTCTACGAGGTTGTCCGTCGATTTCACCATCAACAAAAACAGTCAAATAGGTCTTTTCCGACATAAATACTTGTTCAGAAGCTCCTTCTCGAATGGGCATGATGCCTTCATAACCAATATAACGAGTAATAAAAGCGCCAAAAATGATAAGAATCCAAGAAAGGTGTAGCGTCAAAACAGGCCACTTTTCACAACGAAGTAAACGGTATCGGGCTATGTTTCCCACAAAATTTAGCACGAACATTCCCATCATAGCTTCAAACCACCAGGCATTGTAAATCCAGATTTTGGCAGTGGTGGTATTGAAATCGTTTTCAATAAAAGTACCTATCCCCATAGAAACGGAAAAGGCAATAAAGAGGAGTGCTGTTAAACGTGTAGAAAACAGCGTATTAATAAGTTTATCTTTCAAATTCATAGCGTAAATTTGCGCTTCAAATGTACGAGTTTTTCTGCGAATTTTTGCTATTTACTAGTAGCTTTGAAAGGTCTTGATTCAAATATCTTAAGAAATAAAAAATTACCCATATTTCGGGCTCTGTTTTTGCAAAAAGTTGTTTTATGAACCTATTTATAGCAGAACGTACCCATTAATTGCAATTAAAAAAAGATTCAAAAACAAACTAATGAGGAGAAGATTGAAGTTTACTTTGGTAGGCAACTGCGCCAAAACACCTCCGTTGTAAAATCCACACGAGAAAACAACCAAACTTAATTGAAAAAAAGATCCAAAAGAAATTCCTTGCATCAAAATAAGCATTACTGCTATAGACCCAATACAGGATTGAAAAATAATAGTGAGCGGAATGAGCATGTAATAGTATGATTCAAAGGCTGAAAGACTTTTATAGTACATAATGGTAGGTTTGATACTTCAAAACTAAAGCATCACCAACCATAAAAACATGATAAATGTCAGTAAAGGCAAACTAAATATTAGTAGAGCTACTCCTTAATCCATTTGTTAGAAAAGTCGCAGTTTTTGTTGCCCTCATTAACACTAACGTAGGTATCTTGGATTTTTTCGGTCATCCATTTTTGAATGGTTTTGAGTTGTTTTTCTTTAAGGGCTAGCTCTTTGACTCTTGTATAATCGTTAACATAGTCAGCCACGTGTTCGTCAAATCGATTGGTAACTTTAAGAATCTTGTATTTTTTAACTCCGGTTCGAGACTCTTCAATCAGAGGAGTAGAAATTTCGTTGTCTTTCAGTTTTTGCACCTGGCTATAAAAAACAGGATCCATTTTAGTCAACTCAAAACGTGTGTCGCCAGTCGAGGGATTGATCAATACACCTCCGTTTGCTCGGGTTTCTTTTTCGTCTGAAAAAGAGCGTGCTGCTTCTTCAAAGGTAAGTTCGTTATCGATAAGTCTTTTGCGAATCTTTTGGATTTTTTCTTTGGCATCTTGAAGCGCTTGAGGAGTCACTTCAGGGATCAACAGAATATGTCGAACGTCCACCTCTTGCCCTCTAATTTTGTCAACCATAACAATATGCCAACCAAAGTCGGTTTTGAAAGGATCCGAAATTTCACCTTCCTGCAAGCGAAAGGCAGCATCACGAAATTCTTTAACCATTTGAGGACGTTTTCTGTATAGGGTATATTTTCCCCCTCTAGACCGTGAACCTGGATCTTGGGAATATAAAATTGCTTTGGTAGAAAAACTAGATCCGTTTTCAAGAACATCCCTTCGAATGTCTTCAAGTTGTTTTATTATTTTATCGGTTGCCTCCTGACTTACTTGAGGTTCGATAACAATCTGTGCAACTTCCAATTCAGCGCCAAATACGGGTCGTTCACTAACAGAAATGTTATTAAAGAATTGACGAACCTCTTCGGGAGTAAGCTCCACTTCTTCAACCACTTTGGCTTGCATTTTTTGAGCGAGCTGTTGGGTTTTGTTAATTTCAAAAAGTTCGTCTCGAAAAGACTGTTCGTCTTTTTTCTTATAAAACTCAAGTACTTTATCAACACTTCCTAACTGCTGCACAAAATAATCAATCGTTTGGTCCACATAAGCATCGATATCCTGTTTGGACACCTCCAAGCTATCTTGTTCTGCATGATGGGCATAGAGTTTGTCTTCCATTAGTTTTCCGAGCAAACTGCATCGTTCGATATCTTTTACTGACACACCCTGAGACTGAAGGTCAATGAGCGTTTTATCAACATCCGATTCTAAAATAACGTAGTCACCAACCACTGCGGCAACACCATCAACTTTGAGTCGCTGCGACAAAGATGATTGTGTTTGCAAACTGTCTTGTGCAAATCCGACAACAAGAAAAAAGGCAAAAAGAAAGGATGTGAAATACTTATTCATTGAGATTGTAAATTTCAAATTCGTTTTTTTGAAGGGCATCTTGTAAAATTTCATTGTTAAAGTTTCTGCTAAACTCTACTTTTCTTTTGTTAGTAAGAATTTGTTTGATGGTAGGTTTAACGTAATCCAAAGGAGCAACATCCCCACGCTTTAATGTTTCATTAATATGAACCAAATATACTTCTAATGAATCTTCCAAACGTTGGAATTTAGATTTTTTTAAGAACTTGTTGTAATCGTTCTTTGAAAGGGGATAAATTTTATTTAAAAATTTTTGAGATTGAACCCATATAGAATCATTGAGCGAAAAAGAAGAAAACTGAAGAGCAATAGAATCTAAAAAAACAATATCGTTTTCAGCAAACCTTGTAAAGCGCTTTACAATTTCCTTCATGTTATAGTTTTCCTTCAAAATTCGGATATATCTGCCCTTTAACAAGGATTCGTTCAGTTTGAAATTTCTTTTATTGAGTTCGTAATATTCAGAGATTTCTTCTCGAGTAATGAGTGTGTCGATCTTGGTTTTAACCAGTTTTTCCTTGTATGTTTTTGTGTACAAATCGGTTTTGTAGGACTGCACCAACACATTCAACCTTTTTACTTCGGCTTCGGATAAGTTTACAAAAGCTTTGTTTAACAGTAATTGTTTGATCGCCCAATTTTTAATGAGATTGTTTACAATCAAGATGCTGTCATTAGTATTTTGAAAACTAGACGCACTGCCCTGAATATCTTCCAAGAAAAGATATTCATTTTGTACCCGAGCAATGGCTTTTGAAGGTCTTCCTTGAGACAAGGTACAGCCCATCAAAATCAGTCCCACACCTAATACGACAAGTAACGCCTTGGTCTTCATAATCATTTAGCGCGAATAATTAGGAGATTCTTTGGTAATAGTTACGTTGTGAGGGTGGCTTTCTTGGATTCCTGAAGAGGTAATTCTAATAAAGGATGCGTTGTTTTTTAGGGATTCAATGTCTTTTGCACCGCAATACCCCATGCCTGCACGAAGCCCACCTATAAATTGATGGATACTTTCAAAAAGTTCGCCTTTGTAGGGAACACGACCGACAATTCCTTCGGGAACAAGTTTTTTAATATCCGATTCAACATCCTGAAAGTATCGGTCTTTACTTCCCTGTTTCATAGCCTCAACCGACCCCATCCCACGATAGGTTTTGAATTTTCTTCCTTCGAAAATAATAGTTTCTCCTGGAGATTCTTTGGTTCCTGCCAATAACGATCCAAGCATTACTGAATCTGCACCAGCAGCTATGGCTTTGGGAATATCTCCTGTATAACGAATTCCTCCATCGGCAATGAGTGGAACTCCTGTTCCTTTGAGCGCTTTGGCGACTTCTAAAATAGCTGAAAACTGAGGATATCCAACTCCTGCAACAATACGCGTTGTACAAATAGAACCTGGACCAATACCCACTTTTACTGCATCGGCTCCAGCTTCTACCAAATAGGCAGCTGCCTCAGCCGTGGCAATATTGCCAACAACCACGTCCAATGTTGGAAATGAAGCCTTGATTGATTTCAACACACCAACAACCCCTTGGGTATGCCCATGAGCCGTATCTACAACAACTGCATCTACACCAGCGTTGACTAGTGCCTTACAACGATCAACAGCGTCGGCAGTAACTCCAATAGCCGCAGCTACACGCAATCGGCCGTAATGGTCTTTGTTAGCAATGGGTTTTTGAGTTAGTTTGGTAATATCTCGAAAGGTAATCAGCCCTATCAATTCATTATCTGCAGTAACTACTGGTAATTTTTCGATTTTGTGTAATTGAAGAATTTCTTCTGCCTCAGCCATGGAAGTTCCCTCCGATGCAGTGATTAGATTTTTCGAAGTCATTACATCACTGACCGAACGCTCGTTGTTTTTTTCGAAACGTAAATCTCGGTTGGTTAGAATCCCAATGAGTTTGTTGGCAGCATCCACAATCGGAATTCCACCAATTCTGTATTCTGACATGCATTTTTTTGCATCGGCTACTTTTGCTGTTTTGGGGAGCGTAACAGGGTCAATTATCATCCCCGATTCGGCCCGTTTCACTTTACGAACTTTTTCAGCCTGTTCGACAATGGTCATGTTCTTGTGAAGTACTCCAATACCTCCTTCTTGTGCCATGGCAATAGCCATTTTACTTTCCGTAACCGTATCCATAGCCGCAGAAACAATGGGCACATTTAAAGAAATATTACGTGTAAATTGGGATTGAATATTTACATCTCGAGGTAAAACCTCGGAGTAGGCAGGAACGAGTAAAACATCATCGTATGTGAGTCCTGTTCCAATAACTTTGTCTTGTTGAGCTTGCATAGCAATTACAGATTAATTGCAAGCAAATATAAGGAAAAATTAGTCGTTAGGAAGTCTTTTTGTTAAGATATAATTCTTTGAATATCAAAGCCGTAACAATTGTAAAAGTCGCGATCGTTACTGTTGCTGAAAAAACACCCACGTAAGCCATCCCATTTGCTGCTCGCAAAATCCTGTAAACTGGCAAAAGAAATCCCCTTTGGAACAAAATGACAACAATTCATTTATTGGTAAACAGAAAAAAGGTCGGTTGCCTTGTTGAAAGCGGCTTCAAAATGCAGCGGATTTACAGTAGTGGGAATGTTGTTTGAAGTACAAAAAGAAAGGAGTTTTTCGGTGGGCATATTGCCTGTCAAATCGTCTTTGGCCATGGGACATCCGCCGTACCCTTGAATGGCCCCATCAAAACGACGGCAACCCGATTCGAAAGCAGCAGCTACTTTTTCCAACCAATGATTGGGATGGGTATGAAAATGTGCTCCAAACTCAATATCGGGATAGCTTGGAATGAGATGAGAAAACAAATATCGAATGGCATCGGGCTGTGCGGCGCCAATGGTATCGGATAAGGAGATGATACGAATTCCCCGTTGGGAAAGAAAGGCTGTCCACTCCCCCACTATTTCGGTGCTCCAAGGATCGCCATAGGGATTCCCAAATCCCATAGAAAGATAGACCACCACTTGTTTTTGATGAGAATGTGCCACATCAACAATTTGCTGCAACACCGCAGCCGATTCGGAGATGGTTTTGTGAGTGTTTCGCATTTGAAAATTTTCGGAAATGGAAAAAGGAAATCCCAAATAGGTTATTTCCGGAAATTGACAGGCAGCTTGTGCTCCTCGCAAATTTGCCACTATGGTAAGCAACTGGGTTGTTGTTTTGGAAAGATCCATTCCTTTGATAACCGTTGCGGTGTCTTTCATTTGCGGAATGGCTTTGGGCGAAACAAAACTGCCTATATCGAGTGTATCAAACCCCACCTCCAACAAGGTTTGGTAGTAAGTGATTTTGTGTGCTGTAGGCACCCACATTTTGATCCCTTGCAGGGCATCGCGGGGACATTCTATGATTTTGAGCGGTGTCATGTCTCAAAGGTACAAAATCCTTTGACGCCAAAGCAGGGTGCCAACCCACCTCCAAAAAAGTTTTTTGCAGGCAAAAATTTTTTTACTAAATTAGCCGTAGAAACGACCCCAACTCGCTTCCACGCTTATGAACAACCTGCATTACATTGCGATTTCAAAACACAAACCAAACCCTTCCCTTGTTCTTGGAATAGGGAATTTTGCGCGTTCTTCAAACGCAGTCTGTGGTACTTCCAAAATCAAAAATTCTCTTGCAAAAAATAAAGACCCTTGGGGTAATTTTTATAGAACAAAAAATTCAACAATACATACCCATACGGCAAGTATTGTTGAACAAATGCAAAAATATAACGAAAATAAACACACCAAAGGTGTGTATACACAATAGTTATGGGCAATTAACGAACCGAACATCAGAAAAGAGAACGACTTTATCGTAAACATAATATTAATAAGCTGACAAAGAAATCCAATTAGATTGCTCAAAACGGGATAAAAATTTGACCTGACCAATCCTTAAAATAAGGTAGGGCATAATTTAATTTGACTAATTATGAAAACCATTAAAAACTTTTTTTATGGAATTTTTATTCTATTAATTTCTTCCTGCACAACAGACGATATTTCAACTAATTTATTACAACAAAATAACTTGGATGCTTATCTTGACACATTAGGGTTTACAAAAATATCATCTTCCTCAAGTAAAGATGAATTTTTGAAACTCACTAACTCTATGAATTTTAAATCTAACTCTGAAGCTATAGATTTTTTTAAAAACTTTGAAAACCCAATTGACGAATTAGATATAAGCATTGAACCAACAAAGAGCAAAACTATTGCCTTGAAATCATCAACTTCATTATATCCCTGTCGAAAAAGGATTACCTTATCAAATATATATGGCTTAGGAACAAGGTTTAGTGTTGGTTATACTGCCAATCTTAGTGATGGAAATATAGCTTCTGATATCAGCAATATAGATATTACTATGACAGGAAATACGCTTGGTGTAAGTTTTGACGAAACCTATTCATCGGCTTATGTAAGTGGCGACGGAACTGTTAATACATATTCTGAAGGAATTATAAATTATAATCTTTTTGCAGAAGGCATTGGTACAGTTTGGAGAAGTAGAGTTGTAATACGAACTAGTTATAAGCCAAATCCATGCGGTGGCAATGGTAGCGAATACGGTAGAATGAAATTAGAATATGCTAATAGAATTTAAATCAATAACTTATGGAAACGACAATTTATATTTGGCAAATAATAAACATAATCCTGTTAATTACAATAATCTATTTTGTAATTAAAGTTTATAACAAAATTAACAAAAAGTAAAAGCCCATAACATAGTATAAGCATAATAAGGGTTTGAGAATTAAATCAATGGTGATATGTTTGCAAAAGTAGTTTCTAAACCAAAACAATTAGCTTAAAAATCCCTTACTATGCTTATACAAACCGTTGGCATTAATACCCGAAATGAAAAAATCAAAAGAAAATAGCGAACATTATAATTGGGGAAGTAACTGTAGTGGATGGCATATGGTGAAATCACAAAATTTAAGCATTATCGAAGAGTTAATGCCTCCTAAAACCAAAGAAAAAACGCATCATCATAACTTTTCCCAACAATATTTCAGGATATTGAGTGGAAAAGCGACTTTTGAAATTGAAGATAAATTAGTCGAAGTTGAACAAGGATATGGAATTCATATTCTTCCAAAAACAAAGCATAGAATTCGAAATGACGAATTAGAAGATCTAGAGTTTATTGTAATATCTGAACCAACAACTCAAGGAGATAGATATGACGAACTTTAAAACTAAACGCTAAACAACACGGTGTATAGTGCATACCCTTCGGGATACGCACCATACACTCACCGTTCACAATATCCCCCCAAAAATGACATTAGAAAAATTATTACTTGAATTTTATAAAGAAAATGGAATTTGAGGAATTGCAGAAAGTCACCCTTAAAGAAAAGTCAACTGAAATGGGAATTATTAAATGGCTGGAATTTATATTTTGGTGGCTAATTAGCCAAATGATTTTTCTTTTTCCATTGATTATTGTTGTAATCGGAATCATTTGGATAACTAAATAAAATACTGCGTAAAAATATTAGCTAAAATTACTTGCCATCCTGTCTACAGACAGGTTCTCGCATATTTTGGAAAACCCTTGTTTCGACGATTCGTCGATGCCTTCTCAACCAAGCAAAACAACAACAGCTACAATTAATTGGGTAGTTAAGGTTACTAATCAGTTTGTATTGACTAGATTTGCTGCCAATTCCATAGAATTGTTTTTACAATCCTACTCTAGCAATAACAAGAATGAAATCTATTTTATCCCTAAGCCTTTTGGTAGTTGTCTTCGCCCAAGGGGTTGGTCAAACAACTACAGGGGTTCTTTCACAATCCAACAAAGGAAAATTGTATTTTTATTGGGGATGGAACTGGAGCGGTTATACCAATTCAAACATTCACTTTAAGGGAGACAATTATGATTTTACCCTAAAAAAAGTAGTTGCAAAAGACAGGCCTTCAAAATTTTCATTTGAAACCTATTTTCATCCCAAAAAACTTACAATGCCTCAATACAATTTTAGAGTAGGATATTATTTTAAAGACGATTGGGATATTTCGTTTGGAATCGATCACATGAAATATGTTGTAAAACAAAATCAGACTACCACCATTGATGGTTATATTGCTAACACAAACTCGGCATACGACAACACCTACAATAACCAAAGCATCCTAATCGATGAAAAATTTTTAATGTTTGAACATTCTGATGGCTTAAACTATGTGAATTTTGAACTAAGACATACCGATGAGTTCCTCAGTTTTAAAAACATTTCTATTAGTCTAAAAGAAGGTATAGGAGTTGGTTTTTTATACCCAAGAACCAATACAACCTTATTGGGTAAAGAAAGGTACGATGAGTTTCATTTGTCTGGATATGGAATTAGTGGCGTCCTTGGGATTAACATTACTTTTTATGATAAATTCTTTTTTCAAACCGAATACAAAGGTGGATTTATTGATATGCCCAGTGTAAGAACTACCCTTTCCAAAGCCGATACAGCAAGTCATAATTTCTTTTTCTCGCAATTCAACATCTTATTTGGTGGAGTAATCCACCTAAAATCCAGTAAAAAAATAAGTGCAGTTAGCAAGTTACTTTTCAATACACTGACTGCTTATTAAAACCAAAGCCAAACAATCAGTACAGCATAGACTCCCAGTTGAAGAAAGCGAAAGAAACCCAACGACTTTGGCATGGAAAACAGTGGTTTCGCCACTCGATGTGAGAGGTAGGCTGCACTACAAAAAACAAAAGTTGCTTGCAACCAAAAAATACCACCCAACACAACAAACTGAAATGCGGGCGACCAGGTATCGTGAAATAAAAACCCTGGAAAAAACGCTATAAAAAACAAGCTCACCTTGGGATTGAGCAAGTTCATAAACAATCCCACCCGAAAAGAATTTACAAAAGAAAGCGACTGCGATTCTTTGAGCGCAAAATTTACTTTTTTTCGAAACACTTCATAAGCCAAAAAAGTAAAATATAAAGAACCCAGTATTTTTAAGAAAGTCATCACAAAAGGCGTGTCTACTATCCATACAGAAAGTCCCAATGCTACCAAAGCAGTATGTACCCAAATACCTGTTGTGAGTCCAAGCGAAACGGCGACTCCTGTTTTTTGGCCTTGGGCAATACTCTGTGAAACCACATAAACAATATCGGGTCCTGGAGACACAGTCAGCAAAGTCGAAGCAATTAAAAATGTAACTAAAAATTCGAAATGCATACAAAGATTTTGTTGGCTAAAACTAATTGAAATTAATTAAAGATACATTATTTTTGCCTCGAAAAAGAAAACAATATGACGGCAGTTCAAACTTTAGAGGCACAACTTCAGCCTTTGAAATCTCAATTAATTTCACATCCTTTATACAGCTCCCTCACCAATAAAAAATCGATTCGGTCATTTATGGAAACCCATATTTTTGCGGTTTGGGATTTTATGTCGCTTGTGAAAGCACTGCAGCAACAGCTTACCTGCACCACCACTCCATGGATTCCTATTGGCAGCCCCAGTACCCGCAGGCTGATCAATGAAATTGTTTTGGGGGAAGAAAGCGACGTGGATCAACACCAACGACCCGCCAGTCATTTTGAACTCTACACAGAAGCCTTGGAAGCCTTAGGTGGAAACACGAATGTGCTCCATCAATTGGTAGAAAATGTTCGCTCAGGAGCTTCGTACCAAACCGCATCCAAACAACTCGACATCCCTGTTGCTGCCAAAACGTTTATGGATTTTACTTTTGAAATCATTGATACCCAACAACCGCATTTGATTGCCGCTGTCTTTACATTTGGTCGCGAAGATTTGATTCCTGATATGTTTATTGAAATCGTACAAAAACTTGCCCAAGAAAATTCCGACGATTTTGTTTCGTTGGTCTATTATTTGGAACGTCATATTGAAGTGGATAGCGAAGAACACGGACCCATGGCGCTTCAAATGATCGGTGAGCTTTGTGGCGATGATTCCAAAAAGTGGGAAGAAAGCATCGAAATTTCCAAAAAAGCACTTGCTCATCGTATTGCCCTTTGGGATAGCATTTATCAATCTTTGTAGCCGTTTTGTTAATTGTTAGGGTTTGAGTACTTTTATGAAAAACAAAAAATCATGAGAAAATTACTTTTAGCCCCGCTTTTTGTTTCTTTGGTGTGTTGTGCTCAACCCCAACTTACGCAACAAGATTTTGCAAACACTATTGACGCAGCAGAACTCCGTGTGCTTTTGTACACCTATGCCTCTGATGAGTTTGAAGGAAGAGAAACGGGTACCGCTGGTGAAGATAAAGCGGTACAGTTTTTAAGAGACCAATACAAAGCCATGGGAATTGCCTCTGGAACTAAAGACGGAACCTATTTTCAACCCATGACACTGGATGTTCGTGGAAAAAATGTAGCCTCTAAGAATGTGTTGGCGTTTATAGAAGGAAGCGAAAAACCGGAGGAAATATTGGTAATTTCAGCTCATTTGGATCACGAAGGCGTCAAAAATGGAAAAATATACAACGGCGCGGATGATGATGGATCCGGAACCGTAGCGATTTTAGAAATAGCCGAAGCCTTTCAGTTGGCGGTAGCTTCTGGACAAGGACCCAAGCGTTCCATCCTATTCCTCCATGTTTCTGGGGAAGAAAAAGGGCTTTTGGGCTCCAAATTCTACACCGACAATCCTGTGTATTCGCTCGAAAATACGGTGGCCAATCTCAATATCGACATGGTTGGAAGAACCGATCCCAAACGAAAAGGAGATCGGGATTATATTTACTTGATTGGTTCTGACAAACTGAGTCAAGACCTACACGATTTGTCGGAGGAAGCTAACCAAAAATTCACAAACCTCACGTTGGACTATACCTTCAATGCTGATGATGATCCAAATCGATTTTATTACCGAAGCGATCATTACAATTTTGCGAAAAACAACATCCCCGTTATTTTTTACTTTAACGGAACACACGATGATTATCACCAACCTTCAGATACCCCCGAAAAAATTCAGTACGATTTGTTGGAAAAACGTGCACAGCTAATTTTTCATACCGCCTGGGAGATTGCCAACCGTAATCAACGCGTTGTGTTGGACTAATCGCCAATAATCATACAAACAAAAAAAGCCTTCTCAATGAGAAGGCTTTTTTTTGGGTGGAAGACGGGATTCGAACCCGCGACCCTTGGTACCACAAACCAATGCTCTAACCAACTGAGCTACAACCACCGTTTTAGCGAATGCAAATGTAATGGATTTCGTAATTGTTGCAAAGAAAAAAAAGAAACTTTAGCGATTTTTTAAATCATCAAATCCAAACGATTGACACCAATCATTTTTTGAGACGTGAAACCTTCTGCGTGAGCCACTCCAATCAGCCGCCCCAAGTCCGAAGCGCGATGAAATACATTGTCTAAAAAGCCTTGAGTCGAAATGGGAGTGGTCGGCTCTGTACTTTTAGGGTCAAAAAACTGAGATCCATACGCCAAAATGGCTTTCTTTTTTGGCTCCATAAAACCCGAAACATCTACCACAAAATCGGGAGCATCATTGTTCCATTGCATATAATGAAATACATTTTTGGGCCGCCAAGCATCTTGTGTGCCTGTTTTAACTTTTACCAATCCACTCAAAAAACACGCATCTGATACCAATGAAGCACCACGACCGTGATCAATGTGTCGATCTGATTGTGCGTTACACAACACTATATCGGGCTGAAAAAAACGAATGCATTCGATGATCTGCAGCTGATGTTCTTCATCGTTTTTAAAAAAACCATCTCTAAAGCCTAAGTTTTCACGAACAGAAACACCCAATATTTTAGCAGCTTCAGCAGCTTCCTGATCTCGAATTTCAGCACTTCCTCGTGTTCCCAATTCACCCCGAGTAAGATCTACGATACCCACTTTTTTCCCTAAAGAAATTTCTTTGGCAATAAGAGCTCCACAACCCAACTCAACATCGTCTGGGTGCGCGCCAAAGGCTAAAATATCTAATTTCATTGATTTAATTTAGACTATAAAAGTATTAAAAGAATACCATTCCAGAAAAAATAACACAAAACTACTCTTGGAGCTGTCGAATAATTACCTTTGTAAAAACAAATAACAGCATGTTAAAAGCCGTACTTTTTGATATGGATGGAGTCATTGTAGACACCGAACCGCTCCATCACAAAGCCTTTCAAATGATGTTTGACGAAGTTGGAATGGATGTTTCCACCGCTATGTATCGAGGATTTACAGGGCAGTCTACCAAAGAGATTTGCCGTTTTCTATGCACACACTTTCGGGTAAAACAATCGCCTGAAACTTTGGTGCAAATCAAACGGTCAAATTTTACACGCTTGTTTTTTGAAGACGAAACTTTGGAACTTCTGGAGGGTGTTGAAGATTTGATTAAAGATTATTACAAAAACGGCCTTACATTGGTTGTCGCATCTTCTGCGTCCATGTTTACCATTAACAATGTGATGGAGCGATTTCATCTGAATCCCTATTTCAAAGACAAGCTAAGTGGTGCTGATCTTAAAGCGTCCAAACCGCATCCAGAAATTTTTACAAAGGCAGCAAAAGCTGCAGGGTATCTGCCATCGGAATGTATTGTAATTGAAGATTCAACCAATGGAATCATTGCGGCTAAGGATGCCAATATTTATTGTATTGCCTACAAAAGCGAACACTCAAAAGATCAAGACTACAGTCGTGCCGATCAATTAGTCTCTGATTATACATCCATAACATTTGACAAAATCAAAGCGATTCTTAACTAACGCCTTTGAAAGTTTTAATAAAGAAATAGGAATGAATTACGACTTGATCCATTCAATGATACTTGGGTCGTCCGGAAGCACTCTAGGCCCCACTACTCGAACCAAAAACCCATCTTCGTCAATGAGATATTTTTGAAAATTCCATTTTACTTTGGAATCCGTCACACCGTTTTGGTTTTTTTGGGTCAAAAAAGCATACACCGGATGCATGTTTTTGCCTTTGACAGATACTTTACTCATCATTGGAAAAGTAACTCCATAGTTTTTCTCGCAAAAAGCTTCGATTTCTTCGTCCGAACCGGGTTCTTGCCACAAAAAATTGTTAGCGGGAAACCCAATAATTTCAAAATCCTCGCAGCCGTATTGCTCGTAAAGGCTCTGAAGGTTTTTGTATTGGGGCGTCAATCCGCATTTTGAAGCTGTATTAACAATCATTACTTTTTTACCCTTAAGAGATGCCATGTCAAAGGAATTCCCTGAAAGGTCGGTAACGGTAAACTGATGAATGGTCTGTGACATAATAGTTGTTTTTTGAGCCTTCAAGCTTGCAACACTTATGAATGCAATTCCGAGTAGGATTTTTTTAAAAATGTTCATAGGACAAAGGTATCGAATTATTGCTTTAAAAGGGCTACACAATTTCAGCGCTCAATCCTGCAGCTAGTAGTTTGAGACACATCGGCTCAAGTTCATCATAAGAACCAGATTTGACGCCGCATTTTCCTTTATAATGAACGATCAGAGAACATTGTTCCGCTTGTTCTGGCGTATGCCCACAAACCACAATAAGGGTTTGAATAACATGCTCGAAGGTGTTCACCTCATCGTTGTAGAGAATGATTTCATGTTCAAATTCTGAATCCGTTTCGAGGAGAAGTTCTTCAGAAACATCTTCTTCCGGATTCGCATTGTCTGGAAAAGCAGAATATTTCATAAAATAATTATTGAAAAACATAGCGCTTTGTAGTTTGATGGTTAAGATGCAACTAAAATACAAATTTTGCTCCAATCCATTTCCCTTTTTGAAGATGAGAATCAAAAGTAAGTTTGTTTTCTGAGCACTTCTCAATAATCAATGGCAAATCTTCTTTATAAAAACCGCTAAGAATCAAAACTCCTGATGCATGGAGCGCATTGGAATATGTTGGAATGTCTTGCAACAAAATATTACGGTTGATATTCGCTAAAATAACGTCGTATTTTTTATTTATTAATAAAGCAGCGTCACCAAGTAAAGGAGTAATGTTTTTACAGCGATTTCGCTGAATATTTTCTGTTGCGTTTTCAAAGCACCAAGCATCAATATCGATTGCTTCCAGTTGACTAGCACCTTGTATTTCAGCCAAAATAGCCAGTACTCCTGTTCCGCTTCCCATGTCCAAAACTGTTTTTTGAGAAAAATTTTCTTTCAAAACAAATTGGATCATCATATGGGTTGTTTCATGATGGCCTGTCCCAAAACTCATTTTGGGTTCAATCACTATATCAATTTTCGTTGAAGCAGGCTGGTGAAAAGGAGCACGAACCGTACATACATCATCCACTACAATTGCTTGAAAATTGGATTCCCAAGTTTCGTTCCAATTTTCAGGTGCTATTTCATTAACAGATGATAGTGATAAGCCTTCTTTTTGTAGAGAGGTTACCTCCTTTAAAAGTGATTGATTCCAATCGTCCTTGGTTATGTATGCATAAATGCCGTTTTGAGTTTCCTCAAAACTTTCAAACCCAACCGCGCCTAATTCAGCTATGAGAATATCGGCGTCATCTTGAGAAGAAGACACCGAAAAACTGCACTGTATATAAGGTTTTGACATTTATTTGTTGGCTACAACAATCGCATTAAAATCGGCTGCATTGAGGGCAGCTCCACCAATCAATCCACCATCAACATCGGCTTTACCAAAAATTTCCTCTGCATTGGCTGGTTTTACACTTCCACCGTACAAGATAGAAACTTCTTGAGCCAAAGCGTCGTCGTATGCTGCGGCCAAAGTTGTTCGAATAAAAGCGTGCATTTCTTGAGCTTGTTCAGGCGATGCCGTTTCTCCAGTTCCTATTGCCCATACAGGTTCGTATGCCAACACAATATTGTTCCAATCCGAAGAAGGTAGTGCAAAAAGAGCGTTTTTAAGTTGTGAAGCAACCAATTCAAAATGCTTTTCAGACTGACGGTCTGCAAGTTCTTCTCCAAAGCAAAACACAACTCGAAGTCCATTGTCTAAAGCAGCTTTTGTTTTTTCTGCAAGAATAGCATCTGTTTCTCCAAAATAAGCTCTGCGTTCTGAATGGCCAATAATGACCGTTTGAACGCCAATATCTTTGAGCATGTCAGCGGCGATTTCTCCTGTATATGCTCCGCTTTGAGCTTGATGCATATTTTGTGCAATTACTTCAATGTGCGAATCACTAGTTTGCTTTACAGCAGCTTGAAGGTTTACAAATGTAGGTGCAATCATGACCTCAACATCCGAAGGGCTTAGTTGATTTTTAAGGGCGTCTATTAGCTCCGTCGTTTCCGAGGCAGTTTTATTCATTTTCCAGTTTCCGGCAACAATTTTTTTTCTCATGCTTTTTTTTAAAAGTGATTTATAATGTTAATTTACTCGAACTTTTGGATCGAGCCATCCGTATAATAAGTCGACAAAGATATTAATCAAAATGAAAAGAGTGGCAATAACTAACACAGAACCCATTAAAACAGGAACGTCTAGGGTGTTAAGCGCCCCAACAATTTCTTTTCCAAGTCCGTTCCATCCAAAGATATATTCTACAAAAACGGCTCCGGCCAATAGGCTTGAAAACCAACCTGAAACAGCAGTTATTACGGGGTTTAGGGCGTTTTTTAGAGCGTGTTTTAGCACCACCTGTGTCTTCGATAAACCTTTGGAATACGCTGTTCGTATATAGTCCAATTGTAATACATCTAATAACGAATTTCGCATCAATTGGGTAACTACAGAAATGGGGCGAATCCCTAAAACTACCGAAGGAAGAATCAAATTGCGCCATTGAACTTGAAAACGTTCGCCAAAATCATCGAGTTCATAGAGACTTCCTGTCATGTTCAAATGGGTGTATTCTTTTAGTACAAACCCAAAAATCCACGAGAACAGAATGGCACTAAAGAAAGAAGGAACGCTCATTCCCATGGTGCTCACTAGTTGAATGATTCGATCAAACCATCCATCTTTATTTAGGGCAGACACTACGCCCAATCCAATTCCAATCAGCAAGGCAATAAAAATAGAACTCAGGGCGAGTACAATGGTATTGGGAAGTGTATTGGCAATAATTTCAGATACCTTTACCCCATTTTTTTGATAAGAAACTCTCATGTAGGGTTGTTTAATTACCCAATGATAGCCTCCTAATGAAAAAAGATTGAAAGCACGGTATTTTTGAGGCGTTAAAAAAGTAAAGTCTTGTTCGTTTTGAGAGTGAATCGAAATCGGCGATAGATCATTGACATAATAGGCATATTGATGAAATATTGGACGATCAAATCCGTATTTAGCTTTAATAGCCGCCAACTGCTCCGAATTTTCATTTTGATCCAACATCATTTGAGCTGGATCTCCCGGTAAAACAGTAAACAAGAAAAATACAACCGAAATCACACCCCACAATGTGAACAATACATAGCTCGTTTTTTTCAGAAGATAAATCATACTTTAGAGGATGATTGGTTTTGCCGTTGTGCTTTAAACAATTCCAAACTTTTTATTGCTTGAATGTGTTCATATCGTTCCAATGTAATTTTTGTTGAATAACACCGTTTTGAATCACAACAATTCCGGGATTGGAGCGAATGATTGTTTTAAGAGCTGTTTCGTCACAAAAATAAAATGAAAGGTTCAATGTCGATTCAAACGCTACTACAGCATCGGGACCTGAAGCTGTTACTCCTGCAACAACATATCCATTGGATTGGGCTTCTTCCACCAATTTTTGGAGGGAATCCATACTCTCCATTTCAAATTTTGTAATATTATAGGCAACAATTAGTACCAGTTTTTCTTTAGATAAGAGTTCTTGCGTAAAATCTTGACCGTCAAGCTCCAAACTAAAATCGTGTATGGGCGGTTCATATCCTTCAGAAAGGGTTTTGGTTTCAACCGAAAGCAACGAGCCTGCTACGTCGGGATATTTACCCATGGTTTTTACGACTACTTCTTTCCCTTCTTGGTCAAACAGCCATTGATATTCCACTACGGGTGGAGGAGCATTTTCGGGATAGCTCATTGCTTGCGGAATGTTAGTCCCTACTTTGTATGCACGAAAATCCCACGATGGCAGATGGTTCAATACGTGAACACCAAAATATGCAGAACCCAATAGAACAACTGCTAAAACAGTTACAAGCAATTTTTGAGAAAAAAGAGGCGTAATCCAACGCTTTTTTTGAATCAAAAAGAGAATCAAAAGAAGCAAGATAATATCTTTGGTGAACGATTGCCAAGGGGTAAGCGGAATGGCATCTCCAAAACAACCGCAATCGGTTACCTTGTTAAAGTATGCTGAATAAAACGTTAGAAACGTAAACAAAACAATCATCGCCAACAAACTCCACAGTACGGCTCTTGTTTGATATCCTAAAAGCAAAGCAACACCCAAAACGACTTCAACAATCACCAAAACAATCGCTAAAAAAAGTGCGTGTGGAATTATAAATTCTATGTTGAGAATTTGAGGGTCAGCGTACTCTTGAAGTTTGTAGGAAAATCCCAACGGATCGTTGAGTTTAATGAGTCCACTGAAAATAAATAGAACTCCAACAAAAATCCGAGCAAATTGCGTTAAGACAGCGGATAGTGACATTTTTATTGGTTTTTTTGTAGATGAATAAGCGCAAATACCGCATAATTAATCATGTCTTGGTAATTAGCGTCAATCCCTTCACTGACTAAGGTTTTTCCTTCGTTGTTTTCAATTTGTTTAACACGTAGCAATTTTTGAAGGATCAAATCAGTAAGCGAACTTACTCGCATATCGCGCCATGCCTCGCCATAATCGTGGTTTTTATCTTCCATCAATTGTTTGGTAACCTCCACATGTTTGTTATACAAATCTAGTGCTTGATTGAGAGACAAGTCGGGCTGTTCAACAATGCCCTTTTCGATTTGAATAAGTGCCATTACAGAATAATTAATGATGCCTATAAATTCAGAAACTTCTCCTTCGTTCACCTTTCGAACCTCCTTTTGCTGTAAACTTCGAATTCGTTGGGCCTTAATAAATATTTGATCTGTCAATGAGGAAAGCCTTAAGATACGCCATGCGCTCCCGTAATCTTTCATTTTTTTACTAAAAAGGGAACGACATTGATCAATGACTTGATCGTATTGTTGAGAAGTATGATGCATGAATTACAATCTATTTTCCGTAAATTTCGGGCAAATTTTTGAATTGGAATCCCCATTTTTATAAAAAATTTCCAAAGATTATCAACTGATTTGTATTAAAACTATGACGATTCACTGTAACGGCACCCCTATAGATTGTAAAAGTCCAAAAGTTATGGGGATTTTGAATGTCACTCCTGACTCATTTTATGATGGGGGAAAATTCAACAATCAGGCGCAAATTGTCCTTCAAGTTAAAAACATGTTGGATCAAGGAGCTACTTTTATTGATGTAGGAGGGTATAGCTCACGACCAGGTGCCGAGAATGTTTCGGAAGAAGAGGAACTGAATCGAGTCATTCCTGTCATTGAACTTATTGTAGAAAAGTTTCCAAAAGCGATAATCTCTATTGATACATTTCGAAGTCGAGTAGCACGCAATGCAATTGCATCGGGAGCTTCTATTGTCAACGACATTTCGGCGGGATCACTCGATGCTGCAATGATGGATACAGTTGCTGAATTAAAAGTACCCTATATCATGATGCATATGCAAGGGACTCCTCAAACTATGCAAGATCAACCGAAATACAATCATATCGTTTTAGAAATTGCTGATTTTTTTAAAAAAAAATTAGAAAAAGCTACCTTATTAGGTATCAAAGAATTGATAATTGATCCGGGGTTTGGGTTTGGAAAAACTGTAGCTCACAATTATGAAATACTTCAAAATTTATCCAATCTTACTGCTTTTGGAGTTCCTGTTTTGGCAGGTGTATCAAGAAAATCGATGATTTACAAACCCTTAAACACTTCACCCGAAGAGGCTTTAAATGGAACAACAGCTTTGCATATGGCAGCTTTGATGAACGGAGCTGGTGTTCTTCGGGTTCACGATGTTAAGGAAGCTTTTGAAACAATCATACTCTTTAATAAGCTCCAATCGTCATAGCCATTTTTTTTATGTATTTTTAAAAAAAAATTTACCCTTGGGAAAATTCGACTTTTTAGAGCTCAGCATTATCGATATTGTCGATGTGGTATTGGTTGCCATTCTTCTTTATTATGTGTATCGACTTGTTAGGGGCACTGCGGCTATTAAAATTTTTATCGGCATTGTCATTGTCTACTTAATTTGGAAATTGACAGACGCACTTAACATGGATGTGTTAAGCAATATTCTTGGGAAGTTTATCAGTGTTGGGGTTTTTGCCCTTATTGTTGTTTTTCAGCAAGAAATCAGGAAGTTTTTACTCCTTCTTGGTTCTCCCAAATTGTCCAATCGCAAGAGTGTAGTTCGTTATATGAATTTTTTTAAAAGAAGTTCCATGGCTTTGGAAATTGATAGTGATATGCTTATTGATGCCTGTATCACATTAGGTCAAAACAAGACCGGTGCACTTATTATTTTGGAACGCAATAACGATCTGGACTTTGTAAAAGGCTCTGGAGATCCTGTTTCGTTAAAAGCTTCAATTCCCGTTATTGAAAGTATTTTTTTTAAAAACAGTCCGCTACACGACGGAGCTATTATCATTGAAGGAGACACGATCACCGCTACCCGTGTGGTTCTTCCTGTATCGGATAACAAACAGATTCCAGCTCGTTTTGGATTAAGACATCTTGCAGCAATTGGAATTACTGAAAAAACTGACGCCTTGGCTTTGGTAGTATCCGAAGAAACTGGAATAATTTCGTATATCAAAAATGGGGAGTTTTCGTATTTTAAAGACAACGAAACTTTAAAAAAACTATTGGCAGAGGATTTGTCTTAAGCAACCGCATCTTCTTTTAAAAACTGAACTTTATACAAGTTTTTATACAATCCATCTTTTATTTTTAACAGCTGTTCGTGAGTTCCTGTTTCGACAATTTTTCCTTGATCCAAAACAATAATTTTGTCTGCATTTTGAACCGTTACCAATCGATGAGCTATGATTACAGAAGTTTTTCCTTCCGTAATTTTTTTCATTGCACTTTGAATTAATTCTTCAGAATTGGTGTCGACCGAAGAGGTGGCTTCATCCAAAACCAACAAAGCAGGATTACCAACATAAGCTCTTAAAAATGCAATGAGTTGGCGTTGGCCTGATGAAAGCATAATACCCTTTTCTTTGACGTTGTAATCATATCCTCCAGGCAAACTCATTATGAATTCATGAACACCAATTCGCCTTGCTGCATCAATAACTTGGGACTTTGTGATGGTATCGTCCCAAAGCGTAATATTATTTAAAATAGTGTCTGCAAATAAAAATACATCTTGTAATACAACCGCCATTTGTGAACGTAAAAAAGTTAAATCGTAAGAAGAAATGGGTTGGTTGTCTAAATAAATATTTCCAGCATTGATCTCGTAGAAACGATTCAATACATTGACAAGAGTTGTTTTCCCTGATCCTGTAGCTCCGACAATAGCAAGGGTTTGTCCAGGTTCAACTTCAAAGGATATTTTTTTCAAAACGGGTTCATTTTCTTTATAAGAAAATTCAACATTATCAAAACAAAGATGTCCTTTAATTTCTTTAGGTTGATTTTCTCCCAGATTGGCAATAGTGCTTTGGGTATCCAAAATAGTAAACACACGATTGGAGGCAATCATCCCCATCTGAAGCGTATTGAATTTATCTGCTATTTGCCGTAACGGACGAAACAACATTTGCGACATTTGAATAAACAAAAAAATAGTTCCTAATGAAACATCCGAATTTTGTGCAATAACGTTCATGCCTCCAAACCAAACAATAAGTCCAACCGTAATTGAAGTGGAAAGTTCAGCAATGGGAAAGAAAATAGAATTGTACCAAACTGTTTTTAACCAGGCTTTTTTGTGTTGTTCATTAATTTCTTTGAATTTCTTATATTCAATTTGTTCGCGAGTAAAAAGCTGAACGATTTTCATTCCTGTAATACGTTCTTGGACAAACGAATTTAAATTTGCGACTTGAGTTCTTACGTCATCAAAGGCTTTTTTCATTGCCTTTTGAAACTTTCGAGTTGCAAATAAAATAAAGGGAAGCACCAAAAACACAAGCAATGCCAACTCCCAACTTACCGCTAACATTACTACAACTACTATTAGCATTTTTAGCAAATCGGCAATAATCATAAACAGTCCTTGGCTAAAAATACTGGCAATGGTTTCGATATCACTAACGGCTCGTGTTACCAATCTTCCTACCGCCGAAGTATCGTAATATGCCATTTTAAATCGTACCATATGCTTAAAAAGGCGAATCCTAATATCTCTAATTACCTGTTGCCCTAACCAATTGGCATAATAAAGGAAAAAAAATTGGAAAACGACTTCCAAAAACAAGGCTCCCAACATGAGTGAAATCATCAAAACCAATCCATCGTAATCCTTCAGTGAGATGTAGTCATCTACTGTTATTTTTAACAAATAAGGTGTAAGCGTAGAGAACACTGAAAGTAAAATGGCCGCAAACATCACAAATACAAACACCCCTCGGTAAGGGCGGGTATAAGTCATAAGTCGCTTGAGCAATACTGTGTCTAAAATTTGTCCTCTTGCCTTGTTATCCATCAGTTTTTATTAATTCGTTGGGGTATCCTACTTCGGTAAGATACAAACCATGAGCGGGAACAGAAAATCCAGCATTGCTTCTGTCTTGACTCTTCAGCACTTCTAGAAAGTGTGAAACGGGGCGTTTTCCTTGCCCTATTTCCAAGAGCGTCCCCACAACGGCGCGGACCATATTACGCAAAAAACGATTAGCGGTAATCGTAAAGACGCTATACTCTTCATGAGGTTTCCAACCCGCTTTGGAAATATCGCATTCAAAAGTCGAAACATCGGTATTACTTTTAGAAAAGCATTTAAAATTATTATGCTCCAACAACAACTGAGCTGTCTGGTTCATAACATGATAGTCAACATTTGATTTCAAACGATATGCAAACGATTCCAAAAAAGGATTTTTAGCCTCATAAACCCAATATTCGTAAGTGCGATAAATGGCATCAAAACGGCAATGAGCACTACCAGACACTCGAAACAAATTTTTAATTACGATGTCTTTAGGAAGCAAAGCATTCATTTTAAAAACAAAATCGTCCGCATTTTCCAATTTCTGATCAGTATCAAAATGAGCAAACATTTGTTTTGCATGGACTCCAGTATCCGTTCTTCCGGCTCCCATAATTGCTACAGTTTCATTCAATATAATCGACAAAGAATTCTCAATAACTTGTTGTACTGTTTCGGCATTGGGTTGACGCTGCCAACCATGGTAATGTGTTCCGCGATAAGCTATTTCTAAAAAAAATCGCAATAGAAAACGTATGTTTGTTAATTGAACAAAGATACCTTTTAATTAAAAAAATCAATGCTATTGTTTCATGAAAAAAATTCTACTTCTTTCAGACACACATAGCCACATGGATGAGCGGATCATTAGCTACGCAAAAAAAGCGGATGAAATTTGGCATGCAGGTGATATTGGAGACTTATCCATTACCGATTCTTTAGAAAAAATTAAACCCATAAGAGCTGTGTATGGAAACATCGACAACGCCAAAATTCGAACGGTATTTCCTTTGTTTCAATCTTTCAAATGTGAAGAAGTTTCGGTACTTATTACGCACATAGGGGGCACCCCAAAACGCTACGCAAAAGGAGTTAAAGAACAGTTGGATATTCACAAACCTAAATTGTTTATTTGCGGCCATTCTCATATTCTTAAGGTTCAATTTGATTCCAAAAATCAAATGCTGTATATGAATCCCGGAGCTGCTGGAAAGTCTGGATTTCACAAAGTGCGAACACTGCTTCGGTTTGTAATTGATGGTCCCGACATCAAGGACTTGGAAGTTATTGAATTGGGAAATCGAAGTCAAAGCAATTGATTTGATTTTAGTTGTTAATAAACACGGTATAATTGTGTTGCGAACTGGCAAATAAGTCGGTGCAATTCGATACACTTTACGTATCTTTGAAACAACAATACACACAATAATATTTCCAAATTATGATCCTCTTTTTTGGTAACAAAAATCAACGAATCTTTGCGGTTCAATCCAATTCAACTCCAGACGCTTCAACCATTGAAAAGCTCGAATGGCTGTTCGGTGGTCTTCCAAAAATTCACTCCCAAACTATCGAAAACGAGTTTGTAGGTCCTCGAAAAACAATGATCACACCCTGGAGTACCAACGCTGTTGAAATCACCCAAAACATGGGAATTGAAGGACTCGTTCGCATCGAGCAATTTGTGCCTTTTTACGAAGAGTTTGACCCTATGCTATTGGAACGATATGACACTTTGGATCAAACCATTTTTGAAGTGAATATTCAACCCGAACCGGTTCTTAAAATCGAAAATATTGGTGTATACAACAAACAAGAAGGACTTGCGCTCAACGATGAGGAAGTTGCTTATTTGGAAGCTTTGTCCGAACGACTCAATCGAAAACTTACTGATTCTGAGGTTTTTGGATTTTCTCAAGTCAATTCAGAACATTGTCGTCACAAAATATTTAACGGAACCTTTGTCATTGACGGAAAAGAAAAACCCGATTCCCTTTTTAAACTTATCAAAAAGACCGCCGCAGAAAACCCAAACGATATTGTCTCAGCTTACAAAGACAACGTAGCTTTTGTAAAAGGTCCCATTGTGGAGCAATTTGCTCCCGAACGTCCCGACCTTCCCTCTTATTTTAAAAAATCAGATTTTGAATCGGTAATTTCCTTAAAAGCCGAAACTCATAACTTTCCAACAACGGTAGAACCTTTTAATGGCGCTGCTACGGGTTCTGGTGGAGAAATTAGGGACCGACTTGCAGGTGGAATCGGCTCACTTCCTTTGGCAGGAACTGCCGTTTACATGACAGCATATTCTCGTTTGGAAAACAAACGCCCATGGGAACGAATGAAAGCGCGAAATTGGCTCTATCAAACTCCTATGGATATTTTAATTAAAGCCTCCAACGGCGCTTCTGATTTTGGAAATAAGTTCGGGCAACCGCTTATTTCTGGTTCTGTTTTTACCTTTGAACACGAAGAGAATTCCAAAAAAATTGGCTTTGATAAGGTCATTATGCTGGCAGGGGGAATTGGATATGGAAAAGCCAACCAAAGTCTTAAAAACACCCCACAAAAAAACGATAAAATTGTCATCCTAGGAGGAGAAAATTATCGAATTGGAATGGGCGGAGCTGCAGTTTCTTCTGCCGATACGGGTAAATTTAGCAGTGGAATCGAGCTCAATGCAGTTCAACGATCCAACCCAGAAATGCAAAAAAGGGTTGCCAACGCCATTCGTGGGATGGTGGAATCGAAAGAAAATCCCATCGTTTCTATTCACGATCATGGAGCTGGAGGACATTTGAATTGCTTATCGGAGCTCGTTGAGGAAACAGGGGGTATGATTGATTTGGACAAATTACCCGTAGGCGACCCAACCCTTTCTGATAAAGAAATTATTGGTAACGAGTCTCAGGAAAGAATGGGCATAGTTATAAGTGAATCTGGCATAGAAACTCTCAAAAAAGTTGCTGAACGCGAACGCGCACCTTTTTACGAAGTTGGAATAGTAACTGATGATGACCGCTTTTTGATAACTTCCAAAGAACGAAATACAACTCCCATGAATTTGGCGCTTTCCGACATGTTTGGAAGCTCTCCCAAAACCATCATGGAAGACCAAACGATTTCTCCAAATTTTGCAAAGGTTACTATCACCCATCAAAACATATATGAGCTTACAGAACAATTACTGCAACTAGAAGCTGTAGGTTCCAAAGACTGGCTGACCAACAAAGTAGATCGATGTGTTACAGGGCGAGTTGCCAAGCAGCAAACTGTTGGCCCGCTTCAATTACCACTAAACAACTGCGGTGTTATGTCTTTGGACTACAAAGGAAAACAAGGAGTTGCAACTTCAATTGGACACGCTCCGGTGAGTGCTCTTATCGATTCCAAAGCTGGAAGCCGAATTGCTATTACAGAGTCGCTAACCAATTTGATTTGGGCTCCTTTAGAAAAAGGGTTACAATCAGTTACCTTGTCCGCTAACTGGATGTGGCCTTGTAATAATTCGGGGGAAGACGCCAGGTTGTACGAAGCTGTTGAAGCTTGTTCTAATTTCGCAATCGCATTGGGAGTTAATATTCCTACAGGAAAAGATTCTCTTTCAATGAAACAAAAATACCCTGACGACGAAGTAATCGCGCCAGGGACTGTGATTATTTCTGCTGCAGCACATTGCAACGATATTGCCAACGTTGTAGAGCCTGTTTTTCAGAAAGAAAAACAATCCATTTATTACATCAACTTCTCTCAGGATGCGTATAAATTAGGAGGGTCTTCGTTAGGGCAAATTTTGGGTCAAATAGGTGCCGAAACACCCGATGTAAAAGATGCTGAGTTTGTCAAAAATGCTTTTGATATTGTTCAACAACTCATACGAGAAAATACTATTTTGGCTGGACACGATGTGAGTTCGGGGGGATTGATTACCACATTGTTGGAAATGTGTTTTGCAGACAATAAGTTGGGTGCAACCATAGACCTATCGCCTATCAAAGCAGCTGACCTGGCTCACCTACTGTTCAGTGAAAATGCAGGAATTGTTTTTCAGGCAAATTCTACTGCTGAGAATTTGTTAAACCAGCACTTTATTCCATTTCATAAAATTGGAAATGTCACTGAGAGCAACCTATTGTCGATTCAATATTTGGAAGAAAAACTAGAATTTGACATTGCGAAATACCGTGATTTTTGGAGTAAAACTTCTTATTTATTGGATCAAAAGCAAAGCGGAGAGACAAAAGCCAAAGAACGTTTTGAGAACTACAAACACCAAAGACTATCCTATGATTTTCCATCCACTTTTGATGGAAAACGACCGCAAGTTCCCGCTGGTCAAAAAATAAAAGCAGCAGTCATACGAGAAAAAGGAAGTAATTCGGAACGCGAAATGGCTTATATGATGGATCTTGCAGGTTTTGACGTGAAAGATGTTCACATGACCGATTTAATTTCGGGAAGAGAAACCCTAGAAGATGTTCAGCTAATTGTAGCTGTGGGTGGTTTTTCCAACTCCGACGTGTTAGGATCGGCCAAAGGTTGGGCAGGAGCTTTTAAGTACAACGCCAAAGCTCGAAATTCTCTTCAAAAATTCTTCGAAAGAACAGACACGCTATCTTTAGGAGTTTGCAACGGTTGTCAATTGTTTATCGAGCTTGGACTGCTTCACCCCAACGATGCAGAAAAACCAAAAATGTTGCACAACGATTCTCACAAGTTTGAATGTGTCTTTACATCAGTAACCATTCCTGAAAACAATTCGGTAATGCTTCAAAATTTATCAGGGAGCACACTAGGAATTTGGGCAGCACATGGTGAAGGTAAATTTCATTTACCAAAAGATGAAAATCATTACAAAATTGTTGGAAAATACACATACGATTCATACCCCTCAAACCCCAACGGATCTGATTATAACACAGCTATGTTGTCAAGTGATGACGGAAGACATTTGGTAATGATGCCTCACTTGGAACGCTCAATTTTTCCATGGAACTGGGGACATTATCCCAAAGAAAGAAAAAACGAGGAATTATCTCCTTGGATTCAGGTATTCATAGATGCTGAATTGTGGTGTAAAAACCATTAATATTCGCAATCTAAGGTCATCATTAAAATTATTTGATTATTTTTATACACTATCACTATAATTTTATTTATGAAACCTAGTCGAATATTTGATTTTTTAGCGCATCAAGCCGTTCACTCTCCATTGGACAATATTTTATCTACAAAATACGAGGGAGTTTGGAAAGGGATTTCTACGCAAGAGTATTACGATGAAGCTCAGAAAATGAGTCGAGCGTTTTTAAAGTTAGGAGTCAAGCCTCAAGATAAGGTTGCCATGATTACTTCCAACAATCGAACCGAATGGTGTATTGTAGACGCGAGTATTGCACAAATTGGCGCCATCAATGTTCCTCTTTACCCGACCATTTCAAAAGAAGATTACCAGTATATTCTTAGTCATTCGGAGTCTACCTATTGTTTTGTTTCAGATATTGAGATTTACGAAAAAGTAATGGCTATAAAAGATCAAGTTTCCAGTTTGAAAGAAGTCTATTCTTTTGATAACATTGATGGCTGCAAACACTGGTCTGAGCTCAAAGAACTAGGAGTTGATGAAAACACTCAAAAAGAAGTTGAAGCATTAAAAAGCAAGGTAAAACCATCTGATTTGGCAACCATAATTTATACATCCGGAACAACAGGAAAACCCAAAGGAGTTATGCTGAGCCATGACAATATTGTTTCCAATGTTTTTGCGGCCTCAAAACGACTTCCTTTAATACATGGCGAATCGACAGCCTTGAGTTTCTTGCCAGTTTGCCATATCTATGAACGTGTACTTTTATACATTTATTTATTCAATGGAATCCGAGTTTCGTTTGCAGAAACAATAGAAAATATTGGGCAAAATCTTAACGAGAAAAAACCTGATGTAATGAGTGCTGTTCCTCGATTGTTAGAAAAAATGTATGACTCCATAATTAGTAAGGGAGCCGATTTAACAGGTCTTAAAAAGAAATTGTTTTTTTGGGCAGTAGGTTTAGGACTTCGCTACCAACCATTTGGAAAAAATGGATTGTTATATGAATTGCAACTCAAAATAGCTCGAAAACTAATTTTTAGTAAATGGAAAGCCGCATTGGGAGGAAATTTAAAATTGATTTCTTCGGGTAGTGCCGCGCTACAACCACGATTGGCGAAGGTTTTTACCGCCGCAGGAATTACCATCAACGAAGGGTACGGTCTTACCGAAACTTCTCCAGTGATTTCTGTTAATATGCTCGAAAAAGGATTTTATAAATTTCATACGGTAGGAAAAGTCATTGATGGCGTTGAAATTAAAATTGCCGAAGATGGAGAAATTTTATGCAAAGGACCCAACGTAATGATGGGATATTACAAAGATCCTGAAAAAACAAAAGAGGTCATGTCTGGAGACTACTTCCATACGGGCGATATTGGTGTTATAGATGCAGATGGGTTTTTACGAATTACTGATCGTAAAAAAGAAATGTTTAAAACCTCAGGAGGAAAATATATTGCTCCTCAGGTCATCGAAAACATAATGAAGCAATCGCTTTTCATTGATCAAATTATGGTGATGGGAGAAAGTCAAAAAATGCCTTCAGCCTTGATTTTAATCAATGAAGCTTTTGTCAAAGAATGGGCAAAAAAACATTCTTTGAATGTTGGTAATGATTTAAAAACCATTAGTCAAAACGACAAAGTAATTGAACGAATCCAACAAGAAGTTGACCGATACAATGAACGACTTGGAAAATGGGAAAAAGTCAAAAAATTTGAGTTAACCCCTACTTTATGGACTATTGAAGGTGGACACTTGACGCCTACAATGAAGCTCAAAAGGAAATCCATTCTTTCAATATATTCATCGCTTTACAATAAGATTTACCAGGAGTAACCCAAAAAATTTTACAATTTTTTTTTTAAATATTCTTTTTCATTTATTATGCATGCATAATAAATTTTTTGTATTTTTGAGGACAATCTGTTTAAAATGCAACAAAAAAGAACCATTGATCATGTTTTAAGAGCAACATGGCAAGCCATTGCAAAAATGTATAATGAAGAAGCCTTAAAGTCAGACAGCACCATGGCTACAGGTTTTGCTTTGTTGAGTATTGATCCAAATGAAGGAACGCCTTCTACTGCCCTTGGGCCTAAAATGGGAATGGAAGCTACAAGCTTATCTCGGATTTTAAATTCAATGGAAGAAAAAGGACTCATTGCAAGAAAACCACACCCCAACGATCGAAGGAGTGTTTTGATTCATCTTACCGATTTCGGTTTGGAAAAAAGAGCCGTTTCTAGAGAATTTGTTTTGCAATTCAATAATAGAATTCGCGAAGAAGTTGATAAAGAAGCATTGGATCAATTTTACTCAGTCATAGACACCATTCAAAACCTGGTGAACAACAAGCAAATATTTAGCAATACCCTAAAAAACAACTAGTAACAAATGAAACGAACCATCAAAAAAGTAGCCGTTATAGGATCTGGAATTATGGGTTCTGGCATCGCTTGTCATTTTGCTAACATTGGAGTTGAAGTGCTTTTATTAGACATCGTACCCAACGCCTTGAACGATGCTCAAAAAGCAAAAGGATTAACTCTTGAAAGTCCCGAAGTAAGAAACAGCATTGTTAATGCACATTTTCAAAATGCAATCAAATCAAGACCAGCGCCTCTGTATCATAAAAACTTCGTTTCACGAATTTCAACAGGAAATTTGGACGACGACCTTCACAAAATCAATTCAGCAGATTGGATCATAGAGGTGGTAACTGAAAGACTTGACATCAAACAACAAGTTTTTGAAAAAATTGAAAAGCACCGAACTCCTGGAACCTTAATTACGTCCAATACTTCAGGGATTCCTATCAAACATATGAATGAAGGACGCAGTGAAGATTTTCAACAACATTTTGCAGTAACTCACTTCTTCAATCCTCCGCGCTATCTTAAACTTTTTGAAGTCATTCCTGGACCGAATTGTAATCCCTCAGTGACAGAATTTTTAATGAATTACGGTGATCTTTATTTAGGCAAAACTGCAGTGCTAGCCAAAGATACTCCAACATTTATAGGAAATCGTATCGGAATGTTTGGCATTCAAAGTTTGTTTCATCAAATTGGGGAAATGGGACTAACCATTGAAGAAGTTGACAAACTCACAGGACCCGTTTTAGGGCGTCCAAAATCAGCTACTTTTCGAACCGTAGATGTTGTAGGACTCGATACCCTCATTCACATCAGTAACAGTTTGGCAAAAAATCTTCCCGATGACGAATGCAATCATTTGTTTGCCATTCCAGACTTTATTAGCACCATGCTTGAAAACAATTGGTTGGGGAGTAAAACAGGACAAGGCTTTTACAAAAGAATAAAAAACGAAAAAGGGAAATCAGAAATTCTGACGTTGGACCTTACTTCGATGGAATACCGCCCCAAAAAAAATGCCTCATTTGCTACACTCGAAAAAACCAAAGCAATTGATTCGGTCAAAGAGCGAATCCCAATCTTAGTGAACGGTTCAGACAAGGCAGGTGATTTTTACCGAAAAAACTTTTCAGGACTTTTTGGATATATTCAAAATCGAATTCCTGAAATTTCAGACGAATTGTATCGAATTGATGATGCAATGAAGGCTGGTTTTGGATGGGAATTAGGTCCTTTCGAAATATGGGATGCAATGGGTGTTGCCAAAGGAATTGAATTGATGAAATCCGAAGGAATACAAATAGCCACTTGGTTGGAGAAATTTATCTCGGACGGAAACACACATTTTTATACAACAAAACAAGGCATTGTTCATTATTACGATATACCTTCCTGCACTTACATAGTGAAACCTGGACAAGAGTCGTTTATTATTTTGGATAGTCTTCGAGACGATAAGACTGTATGGAGCAATAAAGATTCCATAGTAACGGACTTGGGAGATGGGATTTTAAATTTAGAATTCCGAACCAAAATGAATACCCTTGGCGAAGGAGTACTTCAAGGTCTGAACAAATCCATAGATATCGCTGAAAAAGATTTTCAGGGACTTGTGATTGGAAATCAAGGGGCTAATTTTTCCGCAGGAGCGAATATTGGAATGATTTTTATGATGGCTGTTGAGCAAGAATACGAAGAACTCAATATGGCTATCAAAATATTTCAAGATACAGTAATGCGACTTCGCTATTCATCGATTCCTACTGTGGCAGCTCCTCACGGATTGACCTTAGGAGGTGGATGTGAAATTTCAATGCATGCTGATAAAGTCGTAGCAGCAGCAGAAACATATATGGGATTGGTAGAATTTGGAGTAGGTGTCATTCCTGGTGGAGGTGGCTCCAAAGAAATGACCTTAAGAGCTTCGGATATGTTCCAAAAAAACGATGTAGAACTCAATATTTTGCAAGAGTATTTTCTTGCCATTGGAACAGCCAAGGTTTCGACTTCAGCATACGAAGCTTATGATTTTGGTGTTCTTCAAAAACATAAAGATATTGTTGTTGTCAACAACAATCGTTTGATTGCTGAAGCCAAAAAACACGCTTTGATAATGGCAGAAGCGGGTTATACACAACCCATCCAAAGAACCGATATCAAAGTTTTAGGGAAACAAGCCCTTGGAATGTTTTTGGTAGGAACTGACTCCATGCAAGCCGGAAAATACATCTCCGAACACGATCAAAAAATCGCTAACAAACTTGCCTATGTGATGGCAGGTGGAGATCTATCGCAAGCAACACGAGTTAGCGAACAATATCTATTAGACATTGAGCGCGAAGCATTTTTGTCGCTCTGTACTGAAAGAAAAACGTTGGAACGCATTCAACACATGCTCACTACTGGAAAACCACTTCGAAATTAAAACGATTTAAAAAAATACCATATGAAAACTGCCTATATAGTTAAAGCATACCGAACTGCAGTAGGAAAAGCACCGCGAGGGTTATTTCGTTTCAAACGACCCGACGAATTGGCTGCGGAAACCATTGAATACATGATGAATACTTTACCCCATTTTGATAAATCCAGAATTGATGATGTCATTGTTGGAAATGCAATGCCCGAAGCCGAACAAGGGCTCAATATGGGGCGATTGATTTCACTAATGGGGCTTCATACTGAAGATGTTCCTGGAGTTACAGTGAATCGTTACTGTGCATCGGGATTGGAAACTATTAGCATGGCTACAGCTAAAATCCAGAGTGGAATGGCTGACTGTATTATAGCTGGTGGAGTTGAAAGCATGAGTTTTATTCCTATGGGCGGTTACAAAGCTGTTCCCGATTATCAATTAGCACAACAAGGAAAAGAAGAGTACTATTGGAATATGGGGCTTACTGCCGAAGAAGTCGCCAAACAGTATAAAATTTCTAGAGAAGATCAAGATGAATTTGCATTTCAATCTCATATGAAATCCTTAAAGGCGCTTGAAAACGGTGTTTTTGAATCGCAAATTGTTCCTATTGACATAGAAGAAACCTATTTGAATGCAGAGGGTAAAAAAACAACCAGAAACTATACCGTTAGCAAAGACGAAGGCCCTCGAGCTGGCACCAGTGTTGAAGCACTGAGTAAGTTGCGTCCCGTATTTGCCAACGGCGGATCTGTAACAGCAGGAAATTCTTCTCAAATGAGTGACGGAGCGGCTTTTGTAATGGTTATGAGCGAAGCTATGGTCAAAGAATACAACTTAGAACCCATTGCTCGAATGGTCAACTATGCAGTAGCAGGAGTGCCTCCTAAAATCATGGGGATCGGTCCTGTTAAGGCCATTCCGAAAGTATTAAAACAGGCAGATATGAAGCTTGAAGACATAGAAATGATTGAGCTAAACGAAGCTTTTTCATCACAATCGTTAGCTGTTATTCGAACGCTTGGCTTGAATCCCGAGATTATCAACGTTAATGGAGGTGCCATTTCTTTGGGGCATCCGTTGGGTTGTTCGGGAGCGAAGCTTTCGGTTCAGTTGTTTGAAGAAATGAAACGACGCAAACAGCGGTATGGAATGGTAACCATGTGTGTGGGAACAGGACAAGGTGCCGCAGGAATTTTTGAAATTTTATAACTTATGGAAATTATGGAAAATAACATGACCCGAGGCGGTGAATTTCTTTTGAAAGAAACCCCAGCCAAAAACGTTTTCACACCGGAAGATTTTTCTGAAGAACAATTGATGATGAAAGAAGCCGTTGTTGATTTTTCGAATCGAGAAATTTGGCCACAAAAGCCACGCTTAGAAAAAAAGGACTACGATTTAACGCTAGAAATCATGCGAAAAATCGGAGACCTAGGATTTTTGGGAGTTTCTGTCCCAGAAGCCTATGGTGGTTTGGGTATGTCTTTTGTATCCACCATGCTTGTTTGTGAATATATTTCAGGGTCTTCGGGTTCAATTTCAACAGCATTTGGTGCGCACACTGGAATTGGAACGATGCCTATTGTTTTGTACGGAACTGAAGAACAAAAGAAAAAATATGTTCCTAAACTTGCTACAGGAGAGTGGTTTGGGTCATACTGTTTGACAGAACCTGGAGCGGGATCGGATGCCAACAGCGGAAAAACCAAGGCAGTACTTTCTGAGGATGGAAGTCATTATAAAATTACAGGGCAAAAAATGTGGATATCAAACGCAGGGTTTGCCAATTTATTCATTGTTTTTGCTCGTATTGAAGACGATAAAAATATTACAGGATTTATCGTCGAAAACGACCCTTCAAATGGGATTACGTTGGGAGAAGAAGAAGACAAATTGGGAATTCACTCCTCCTCTACCCGGCAAGTGTTTTTTAATGAAACCAAAGTTCCTGTTGAAAATATGCTTTCAGAAAGAGGCAACGGTTTTAAAATTGCCATGAATGCCTTGAATGTAGGACGAATTAAATTGGCTGCAGCTTGTTTGGATGCCCAAAAAAGAATCGTTACAGAAGCTATTAAATATGCCAATGAGCGTATTCAATTCAAAACACCCATCAGTCAGTTTGGAGCCATCAAAGAGAAAATGGCTATAATGGCAACCAATAGTTTTGTTGGCGAGTCGGCTTGTTACCGAGCTGCAAAAGATATTGAAGATCGAATTCAACTTCGAGTGGATCAAGGAAATTCTCACCAAGAAGCCGAGCTTAAAGGGGTTGAGGAATATGTAATTGAGTGTTCTATATTGAAAGTGGCTGTTTCTGAAGATTGTCAAAATACTTCTGACGAAGGAATTCAAGTATTGGGCGGAATGGGATTTTCAGCAGAAACTCCTATGGAATCGGCATGGAGAGATGCTCGTATTTCTAGGATCTACGAGGGTACCAATGAAATCAATCGAATGCTGTGTGTAGGGATGCTCATCAAAAAAGCCATGAAAGGACATGTTGATTTGTTAGAACCTGCCATGAGTGTCGCTGAAGAATTGATGGGAATCCCTTCTTTTGATACTCCTGATTTTTCTGCACCATTGGCTCAAGAAAAACACATTGTCAAAAATCTAAAAAAAGTGTTTTTAATGATTGCTGGATCAGGAGTTAAGAAATACGGAGATCAACTTGAAAAACACCAGCAACTTCTTATGTGTGTAGCAGATATTATGATTGAGATTTACATGGCGGAATCTGCAGTTTTAAGGACTGAAAAAAATATAGAGCGGATGGGTGTTGAAACACAAGCACATCAAATTGCGATGACTCAATTGTATTTGTTTGATGCTGTAGAACTGATTTCTAAACGTGGAAAAGAAGCTGTTATTTCTTCTTCGGAAGGTGATGAACAAAAAATGATGTTGATGGGGCTGAAACGGTACACCAAATATTCAGAATTCCCTAACATTGTTGCTCTACGGAATCAGGTTGCTGAAAAAATTGCTGAAGAAAATCACTACTGTTTTTAAAAATACCTGTTTAAGATTGATTACCAATTAATCCATTTACTGAAGCGGTCAACATTTCAACAATAATAATTTATTAATGTCAAAAGTGAGTTTTCATTATTATTCAATTAGTTTGAAGAGAATTTTATACCTTTATAGCTTATACATTAAAAACTAAAGGCAGAATAAAGTCAATTTTATCGATCATAACTATATGAAAAATAGATATATAGCTAATAAAGCAACTCAAATAATGATGTTGTTTTTATTATTTGCTCCAAAAATTACGCTGTCCAATTCACTAAAATTTGATATTATTGATGAAACTGCATTGACTATTAGCAATTTTAGTCCTTCGTCAGTTTGTGCAAACAATCCTGTTGACATAGTCGTATCGGGTTCAAATTTTGTGGATGTTACCGATGTTTT